>Ga0073928_10000064_pt1 | contig 235881 bp, 207 predicted proteins | sample PaiPotPPA55metaG_FD_76969 | JGI IMG/M metagenome (GOLD analysis project Ga0073928, IMG submission 76969) | Iron sulfur acid spring bacterial and archeal communities from Banff, Canada, to study Microbial Dark Matter (Phase II) - Paint Pots PPA... ...
TGGTGATTGGTGATTGGTGATTGGTGATTGGTGATTGGTGATTGGTGATTGGTGATTGGTGATTGGTGATTGGTGATTGGTGATTGGTGATTGGTGATTGGTGATTGGTGATTGGTGATTGGTCGAGTGTGGAGCGCGCTTTGCTGGCGAAGTCAACCGGGATCCTCGCGGCCTAGGAGGATTTCTAGCTGATATAGTAAAGAGAACCCAGAGACCGATTGCTTAAGACCTAGACTGCTAGCCTTGGTGGACTCTGTGTCTCTGTGGTGAAATCCGCTCCGTTGTTCTTACTCGAACCGAATCCCTTGCGCCAAGGGCAGGTCAGGCGAGTAATTGATCGTCACGGTCTGACGTCGCATATACGCTTTCCATGCGTCGCTGCCGCTTTCGCGGCCGCCGCCGGTGTCTTTCTCGCCTCCGAAAGCCCCGCCGATCTCGGCCCCGCTGGTCCCGATATTAACGTTAGCGATCCCGCAATCGCTGCCCACGCAGGAAAGGAAAGCTTCGGTTTCGCGGATGTCATTTGAGAAGATGGCAGAGGCAAGACCTTGAGGGACGGAGTTTTGGATGGCAACAGCTTCGTCCAGGCTCTCGTAGGCCAATACGTAGAGAATCGGTGCGAAAGTCTCTTGGTGAACGACTTCCCACCCCGGCTCCGCTTTCATGATCGTAGGCTCGACATAAAGGGCGCCAGGATAGTCAGTGGCGGGAAGCCGGCCACCGCCAGTCACGAGGACGCCTCCAGCGCTCTTGGCTCGCTGGACGGTCGCCTCCATGGCTTCGACCGCCCCTTGATCGATCAAAGGGCCCATAAGGGTAGCTGGGTCAAGCGGGTTACCGATCTTGACCTGCCGATAAGCGGCGCTCAAGGTCTGGATCACTTGATCGAGAATCGACCGATGTACAATCAATCGGCGGGTCGTGGTGCACCGTTGACCGGCTGTACCCACGGCGCCAAAGAGGACCGCTCGTTGCACCAAGCGAAGATCAGCGCTGGGAGTCACGATGATGGCGTTGTTTCCGCCGAGTTCAAGTAAGCTCTTGCCCAGACGCGCCGCCACAGCTTGGGCGACCTGTCGTCCCATCCGGGTCGACCCGGTGGCGGAAACGAGCGGAATGCGCCGATCCGAGGCCAGCCATTCCCCGATATTCCGGTCACCGCAAACCAAACTAAAAATGGCCGGATCGACGCCGGCTTGCTCGCACACTTCTGCTGCGAGCTTGGTGCACGCAATCGCGGTGAAAGGGGTTTTCTCGGAAGGCTTCCAAAGGACGGTATTGCCGGTTACGGCAGCCAGCATGGCGTTCCATGACCAGACTGCGACCGGGAAATTGAAGGCGCTGATCACGCCGATGACTCCGAGCGGATGCCATTGCTCGAACATGCGATGCTGAGGGCGTTCAGAGGCGATGGTCAGACCATAGAGTTGGCGAGACAGACCGTTGGCGAAGTCGCAGATGTCGATCATCTCTTGGACCTCGCCTTCGCCTTCTGCCACGATCTTGCCCGCTTCCAGGGTTACTAATTTGCCGAGACTGGTTTTGGCGGCGCGAAGCCGGTCGCCGATACGGCGAACAAGGTCTCCCCGCTTCGGGGCCGGCAACAGTCTCCAGGCTTCGAACGCCCGAGAAGCGGCTTGCACCGCAGCGTGATAGTCGGCTTCCGAAGGCTGGTGTACAGCGCCCAGCAATGTCCCGTCGATGGGCGAGCGTTTCTCTAATACTTGTCCTTGTCCTGACCAGGTCCCGGAAAAGGTTCCCTTTTCGCTTTGGCTCAACCGGAGACTGGCGAAAACCTCGTCCCGGACGGCAGTAACATCGAAGGTAGTTTCGGTCATGGGAGGCGGTGGCGGTGATTGGTGAAAGGTGATTGGTGAAAGGTGATTGGTGATTGGTGATTGGTGATTGGTGATTGGTGATTGGTGATTGGTGGGCGCTCGGAGTGCTTAGCTAGCTAGAGTTCAAGCAAGAAATTCAACTTGGTAGTGTCCCGGTTGAGCTGGAAGATGGGAGCCTTGTCCACGTCGCAGGGATGCCTCCTGAACTCCTTGCACTGATTACTGACATACTGATGACTGATTACTGAGCAATCAGGTCTGTACGCTGAATCTCGGGGCGATGGTCTCGGCTTCGCCATAGACGCGGCCGCCCCATTGGGTCTCAAAAAATTGGGTTAGACTGATTGATTCCTGTCGCACAAAGCCGCTGGGCAATTGTTTGGCGGCAAATAGTTCTAGCACACCGACCAAACCGGCGGCGGTTGAAAGCTGAATCGCTGACAAAGGTCGCCCGCTGACCTGACCCGCGTAGATCTTCTTTACAAAGCTCCGTTGAAGTAACGCTCCGCCATCGGACCCGACGGAATTAACGTAGACAATTACTACATCATTGAAGGTCAGAGGAATCTCTTGATCGAAGATCTGAGTTAAGACCTCCTGTTTCTGACTCAGGTTCAGATCAAAAAGCAGAAACTTCATCAGATCGCGATGCCCGGGATAACGCAGGGTCTTGTAGCTGAGCTCGTTGACCTTGCCTTCAAAGGATTCGCACATGGTGGCTACACCGCCCGAAGTGTTGAACGCTTCATATTCCACCCCGTCAATGGTTAAACGTTCCACTCCATCCAGAGGGTTGGTCAGCAGGCGGCGGCCCTGGATCAAGGCCTCTCCAAATTGACAGTACTCGTTAATCAAGCCGGCTGTGCTCCAGCTTAAGTAGTACTTCATCTGGTTACTGGCAGAGAGCGGCAACGCGCCGACTCGCATTTCGACGCTGCGAGTTTGTTTGAATGAGTTGGCCAGGCCGCTGGCGATGATATTGATCGCTCCGGGCGCCAATCCGCACTGGGGCATGAAAGTGCCCTGCCGGCCTTTGCTTAACTCACGCACAAAGTTCGTGGTCTCGACATCCTCCGTCAGATCGAAATAAGAGCGATCAAGGTCCGCGCAAGCCGCGGCGATCGTTTTGTTCAGATAAAAAGGGGCTGCGCTCACGATGGCGTCGCACGATTCCACAAACTTCTGCAGCCCCGCTCGCGAGGTTACATCCAAGGAGTGACTCGAAGACTTGGGCAGAGTCTGTAACCCATCCAAGGGTCGATTGTCTGCCAGCCGAACTTCGTGGCAGAAGCCACACGTTTCCAAGAGCGCTGCGATCGACCCTCCAATTTTACCCGCCCCGATGATTCCAATTCGCATTTCCGAGATCCCTTTTGCTCAGCTTGACCGTTGGTTAGTGACTGGCCGCATGAACCGCCCTCGGATCGGTCGCTTCAATAATGACGCTCACCGACTTCTGATTGAATCCTTTGAAGCCTCCCCGGCGTTGTAGATTTTCCAAATGGCTGCCCACGGCGCCTTCCTCCAGAAACTTGGTCGCTTGCTCCTTGGTGATCAGGCCGCGTTGCAGCAACCGCTCTACTCTTAGCGGGTTTACCGGCCACGTTTCGCCCTGGGTAAAGGCTTGCTTCAGGAAATCAAAATTTGAAAACGGATTCATCGTGGTGACGCCTTCGTCTGCCAACTGAGCCCGCAGGTTCTCGAATTCGAACCGAGCTTCGAGATGATGCATGCCCGCTTGCAGGAAGCTGTCGCCGTGTAGCGCGCACCAAAGCCCCACCGTCCTCAGTACGGGCGCTTCCGCTAATCGTTGGCGGGAGAAATCGATCTCCGTGTCTTCTGGCATCAGGTCGACATCAGCAAAGACAGTTATGCCGGTAACCGCGTGTTCCAAGATCTGAGCGCCCCAGCCAGCTTCGGCTCCGGCGTAGTACCGTTCGCGTTTCGTGAAGCCGAAATTCTCCAGGAAAGTCACCAGATCGGCAAAGAACCGGCGAGATGAGCGAAAAGTGTGGTGGTCATGATTGCCCCAACCCAGACCAAAAAGATCCTGCCTCCGTTTTTGAATACGGCCGGCCTGATTCCGTAGCTCCCAATAAGCGCGTTCCTCGGCAAAGAAAAGATCGCAGGCGACGTCCGCTCCGACCTGATCAATCGCTTCCTGCTGTAACCCAAAGGCATGCCGAACCCCATCTGCGTCGTTCGGGAAATCCCGTTTTCGGCTTCTCCAAAGTTCGCGTACTGCAATGACCGCAGCAGCGAAACCAGGGGCAGTCGCAGGTTCGACGAAGTCGCGGCAAGCCAGCCGTTCGATCGCGCTGAAGGTGCATCCATTTTCAACGCTGATAGTGGTCTCTCGTAGGCGGTTCCCAAACACCCCCTGAATCTTTCCGGATAATTGGTGGCGGGCCACGAAATCGACCACTGATTCCGGCCGGATCGCTAGCTTTGATGGTTCCGAGCCCTCGCTGCCTCCCGGTCGCAACACGATTCGCGGCAGCATCGCTCGCGGATGAAAGAACACCTTATGGCCGATCGGAGTCTGCACCGGTTCGTTGACGAAGCCGGCATCCCGCAACTCCAGCTCATGATCAGGCGTTAACGTGAAATGATCGACCCATTCCAGAAAGTCGGTGCCAGTCTTTTCGGACAAATCCTTTGCCAGCGACTGGGCCGCTGAGTTTTTAGCGAGAAAAGCCGAGATAAAATCTCGGACGAGACTTTCAGCTTGGTAGGCCAGAGGCCAGTCGAAAGAAGCGTCGCGGGATGCGGTAGCGGTAGTCATAACTGCTTATTCCAAATGACAAGCGGGTGGTAGTTACAGACAAAGCGCTAAAATTGCAGACAAAGCGTCAAACAGCATTGTGCCTGCGCAATTAATAACGCTAAGCCTAGAGCGCTATTTAACTAAATAATTAAAGGGAATCAACGGTTTTGATTAACGTTTTAAACTAAAACAGAATCTCGTAGTGATAAAAACTCTAAAGCCTAGATAGAAGTATACTTTAGTTGACCTGTTATTGATCCGCGCTAGTGTCGATTATTTATGAGCCCGTTACAATATGCTCACCCCGAGTCGTTGGTCAGCACTGATTGGGTGGCCGAACACCTGACTGATCCCAATGTACGGATCATTGAAAGCAACGAGGATGTACTGCTTTATGATACCGGCCATATCCCTGGTGCGGTCCACGTCGATTGGCGCAAGGACTTAAACGATCAAACTATCCGCGATTACCTCGATACCGAAGGGTTCGCGAAGCTTGCTGAATCGATCGGCATTACGCCGGACACGACGCTGATCTTCTACGGTGACAAGTCCAACTGGTGGTCTTGCTACGCTCTTTGGGTATTTTCGCTGTTCAGCCACAAAGACGTGCGCATTCTCAATGGCGGCCGCGACAAATGGATCGCAGAAGGTCGGCCGGTAACGAAGGAAAAACCTTCCTACCCTAAGACAAAGTATCCGGTGCCATCCGAGCGTCGGGACAGCGCGATCCGCGCCTATCAACAGGACGCGTTGGCGCAGAGCAAGGCTGGTAAACCTCTGATTGATGTTCGATCACCTGGTGAGTTCAAGGGAGAGATCACCCACATGCCGGAGTATCCTCAAGAAGGGGTGTTACGCGGAGGCCATATCCCGGCGGCAAAAAGCGTACCCTGGAAAACGGCGGCGCAGGACGATGGAACCTTCAAATCGGCGGATGAATTAAAGAAGATTTACATCGATAACCTCGGCTTCTCTCCTTCGGCTCATACCGTTGTGTACTGCCGAATTGGTGAACGCTCTAGCCACACTTGGTTTGTGCTGACGAAGCTTCTCGGTTTCGCGGACGTCAAGAACTACGACGGCTCGTGGACAGAGTGGGGGAATAGCGTTCGGGTTCCGATCCAGAAACCGTAAGCTCGATGGGCATTGGGGCTGCAGGTTCGGGAGGCGCGCGGGTCGCCGTGCGCCTTTGGATGTTTGCTAACGCGGCGAGACGTTTCTTATTTCCGCGTCGAAAGAGCACCTCGCTTCGGTCACAACGGATCGAGGGGTTGCGATCCCTCCCTGTTGCTATGGATGGTCCGGCAGCTCGGAGTTCGTGCTCGATAAAATAAAATGAATTGCGGGGAACTGGATCAGTTGGGATCAGTACCGGTTGTGGAATCGACATCTGTCTACCCGACTGGGTTACAAAATATCATTGATCTATTCGTATCCCTTCCGGACGAAGAGAAGCGCGAGACCTTAATTTCTTACGCCGAGCAATCGGGCAAATGGCGGCCGCGCGAAGGCGAATCGTTCGATTTGGAAGATGTTCGCAAAGACGAGGAGTGCGCCGACACCGTCGGAGTTTTCTTGCGGATAACGGATGATAACAAAGTACGCTTTCGTATCACGCTTGGTCCGCAGGTGCAGACGTTGACCAAAGCGATGACGTCAATTCTTTGCCGCGGGCTGGAAGGCGCAACGTTGACAGAGGTGCTCGATCTTGCCAGCGATTTCGTCCCGAAAATCATCGGGGCAGACCTGGTTAGAGCACGGAGCCATACGGTATACTATGTTCTCACGCGGATGAAGGGGATCTGTACGGTCTTTAGGGCGAGAAAACGGGCGCAGGAATCGTAGCTCAGCTTCGCTTCGCAAGGAGTCAGGAGCCAGGAGATCCTGGGTCCGGCGGCGCCATTCGGGAGGGGAGCCGCTTTATAGCGTGGCAGATCTATCCGCATCTAGCAGGCGGCTCCCGGAAACAGTCGATGATGATGCTCTGGTCCAAGATTCCGGAAAGAGAGTATCCTTGTGTCGACGATCTCGTAGCGGGCCCGCAAGCGGCTGGACCGAAATCATCTGGGGTCTATCACCACTCGCTGGGCGGCTTCCGGGAGCCGCCTGTTAAATAGCTTGCAGAGCTGCCACGCTGCAAAGCGGCTCCCCTCCCAATTGGCTCGGTTGTCTTTCTCAGTGCCAATGAGATTCTACGCGATGCGTTTCTCTTGGATTTCTTACAGGGAGCTGCTTCGATGGCTGGCTTTCGGACTGGTTGCCACGGCCTCGGGCTGCTCAAGGCCATCCGTTCCTTGTACGAATCAGATTTCTTCACAGGAGATTTCTCCGAACGGACAGTTCATGGCCGTGGTTTTTCATCGGTCCTGCCAGGAATGGGTCGGATCAAGCATGACCACGAACGTATCCATCCTCAAAACCGGTGAGAGTCCTGCCGATGGGAATGGGAACGTTTTGTCGTACAAAGGGAACGCTGGCATCCGTGCCGGTTGGCTTAGCGATCAACGCCTCGCGATTTACAGTTTTGCGGATCTCAGTGACGCAACCAAGCTAGGTGCCATTGGCGGTGTCACTATCGAATACCCGAAGATGATGGACGCCGATATTGTGCGCCCGGCGCCTAGTGCTAGTGCGAGCGCCGGGGAGGGTGGCAAGTGAATTGGTGATGGTGAGTGGCGCGAAGCGGCTCCCCTCCCGTTGACCTACTGATTACTTGCTTTGTCCGCCTGGAGTTTGGCGTTATTCTAGGCGGTGGACTCAACCATCTCGGCTCAACTTGCCTATGGACGCGGCTTTCTCGAAGTCCAGTTGCCCCGGGATAGAACCGACATCGTTGAGCCGGTTTCGGTGGCTGGTTTGAAAGATGAGCAGGGGAGTTTTTTCCAGTCCCTCGATCACCCGATCGATAGTCGACCACTTCGAGAATATCTTCGGCCGGATGCCCAGGTCTGCATCGTGTTTACCGATATCACTCGGGCCACCCCTAACGAACGCATTATTCCGTGGTTACTTGAATACCTCCGAGAGAGCGTTCCTTCCGCCAATATCACTCTCATCAACGGTACCGGCACGCATCGACCAAACACCGATGCCGAGCTGCGACGATTACTGACTGATGACGTAGTCGAGCGGTATCGCGTTCTGAATCATCGGGCTGACGATCAAAGCGAGCTGGTTGAGGTTGGAAAGACTCGAGCGGGAGGCCCGGCGTTAATCAATCGGCGTCTGGTCGAGGCTGACGTCAGGATCATTACCGGTTTCATCGAGCCGCATTTCTTTGCCGGATTCAGTGGAGGTCCGAAAGGCATTATGCCGGGTGTCGCCGGGCTGCGCACTGTTCTGCAAAATCACAGCGGAGTGAATCTGAGTAATCCTCAAGCTGCTTTCGGTGTGTTGGACGGGAATCCAATCTGGGAAGAAATGCGGGATTTAGCGCTCCTGGCCGGCGAGAGTTTTCTGGTGAACGTGACTCTGAATGAACACCGGGACATCACCGGCATCTTTTCCGGTCATTTGATTCGGGCTCATAAAGAAGGTTGCGATTTCGTCCGGCAAACCGCTATGCAGAAGGTTACGGCTCCCTATGAAGTGGTAGTGACGACTAACAGCGGTTATCCGCTGGATCAGAATCTCTACCAGGCAGTGAAAGGGATGAGCGCTGCTGCCAGAATTGTTCGTAAGGGAGGCACCATCATCATTGCCAGCGAATGTTCGGATGGCATGCCCAATGGTAGTCCATACGAACGTTTGCTGAAGTACTCCGATTCTTTTGAGGCGTTATTCCGCTATATCACCGATCCTGCTCGGGAAGAGCCGGAACAATGGCAAGTGATCGTGCAGATGGTGATCCAACGGCGTGCCCAGGTTTTGGTTTATAGCGGTTTGCCTGACGAAAAGATATTGGCGGCGAAACTGAGTCCTTGCCAGGATATCGCTCAGGCAGTGCGTGAACGTTTGAATCACGCGGGCGAGAGCGCTCGAGTTGCGGTGCTACCTCAGGGTCCGCTGACGATTCCTTATTTGGCAGGGTAGATGAACGGTGGCGACGGATTTGAGGCAGGCGTTTTGTCGCTGCGGCCATACTCGGCGGGCGATGAGAAAAGCGTGATCGATCTCTGGGATCGATGCAATCTGTTGCGGCCTTGGAACGATCCAGTCAAAGACATTTGGCGAAAACAGCAGTTCAATCCGGAATGGTTCATCGTCGCAATCCTCAAACAGGAACTCGCCGGTACTATCATGGTTGGATATGAAGGGCACCGCGGATGGGTTAACTATCTGGCGGTCGATCCGAGTCTCCGCCGCCAGGGCATTGGTCGAAGTCTGATGAAGCGCGCCGAGGAGCTGCTTGCGACAGTGGGATGTCCGAAAGTGAATTTGCAGGTCCGCTTCGGTAACGAAGCGGCTGCCGAATTCTATTTGAGTTTAGGTTATGCAAAGGACGAAGTGATTTCGTTCGGTAAGCGCCTGGATGCTTAGCGAAAGGGCGAGTGGGCGAAAGGGCGAACGCGCTGGGAGTGGCTCAAAACCGACGCGGGTATGCGACACGGCTAAATCAGCTCGTCGGCGCGTCGAGTTTTTCGCCCTACCATGATGGGTTATTCCATCGCTTCAGCGTCGCCACACGCCCACTCGCCCATTCGCAGAACCGGTCACAGCGCCGCCAGGGTCACGCCCTGAACAATCCGAGTTTGCACTCGATTGATATTCAACTCTAAGGCTTGATCAGCGGTTTTGAAGAACGGGTTGGAACTATCCGTCAGGGCGACTTGTAGATTCCCTGGACGCTCGGCCGAATTCTCAAGTTGCGATTCGCTAAGCAGCTGTTGAACATGCGCGGCGCAGTTTTCAGCGGAATCAACGAGAACAATGTCGTCGCCGACTACCGCCACGATCGCCTTCTTGAGTAGAGGATAATGGGTGCAACCGAGCACGAGAGTGTCGATTCCTTCGGCAATCAACGGATCGAGATAGTCATGTAACATCTCGATGGTGACCGGGTGATCAAACATTCCTTCTTCAATCAAAGGAACGAGCAGCGGGCATGGTTGGCTCAGAACGACAATGGCCGGGTCGATAGCGCGGATCGCGCGTTCGTAGGCCGCGCTAGCGACGGTTGCCCGGGTACCGATGACACCGACTCGTTTCTCCCGAGTGGAGGTTACAGCCGCACGCGCGCCGGATTCGATGACGCCAATGATCGGGATACGAAAGACTTCTTGGAGTCTAGGTAACGCCAAAGCTGAGGCGGTATTGCACGCCACCACAATGACCTTAGCGCCCTCAACCGTCAGTAACCCGGCGATCTCCAGGCTATAACGCTCGATGGTGGTCCGGTCCTTATTACCGTAGGGCAAACGCGCCGTATCTCCTAAGTAAAAGATATCTTCTTTAGGCAGCACGTCCTTGATGGCTCGGACGACAGTTAGTCCGCCGATACCGGAATCGAATACACCGATGGGTTGATCTCGCCGGTTAAGGTTCGACTTCTCGAGAGTAGACATTGGAAGTGAGTGGGTCCCAGATTAGGCTTCCGGAGAAGGTCTCGGAGCCGCCGATGGCCGGCGGTTTTGCGGAAATAGAGTCTGGTGGTCTAAGCGAGCCTCGGGCCACCGCCCGATTGTAGGCGATCACACCGCGCACGATGGCATCTGCCAACAATTCTCGATACGCCGGCGACGCAATCCGGAGCGCATCACGTGGGTTGGTGAGAAATCCTCCTTCGATCAAAACTCCGGGAATAGCGTTGTTACGGAGCACTACAAACCGGGCACGTTTAACACCACGGTCTGGAACGACCAACCGGGTGATGAGCGAAGCGTGAATCGCGGTGGCGAGTGCAATATTCTCGGGGTCGCGCACATTCCCCATACAATCTTGAAAATCAGCAAAGGTCAGCCCTGAATCGTTGGTGGAAGGAACGCCTCTCGGAGCAAGGCAATAGGTCTCAACTCCTTCCGCTGCCGGTCCCATCCCATAATTGAAATGAATGCTCATGAAGACGGCGTTCGGCTGGAAACTGGCAAACATGGCTCGGGTCTCGAGCGGGACATAAACATCGGCGGAGCGGGTCATCCGGACGTTAAATCCGGCTCTCATAAAAAGGTCACGCGCTCGCAGTGCCACATCGAGAGTAAAATCTTTCTCGTTTCCCATGGGGCCGCGAGCCCCGGAATCGGTTCCTCCATGGCCGGGATCAATCACCACGGTTCGCACGGGGGTCGCGGAAATCTTAGTTGGGCGCAGTACAGGGTCCACCAACTTGGCCAGATCCAATCGGGAAATGCAGAGCCGATCCTGGATATCGAGGATCGGTAGGTTAAGGACAAACTTCAGGCCATTCAGATAGAGATCTCGTGAGCCGGACGCGCCTTGGAAATGTACGGCTGGGCAGTTCAGCGTAGCGACACCTTTGCTGAACTCGATCGTATTGAAATCGTAAAAACGGGCGACATCCGTCAAAGGAATGTAATCACGCCCATTCTCTTTTACGATCGTCCAATCGAACCCTATGACCCGGTTGGCGGCGAAACCGAAAGCGAAGGCGATAACCCAAATGGCGAGGTGACGGCAGCCCAAAACACTAAAAACCGAACCGCAAATAGACGCGAATAGACGCGAATAATTTGTACCTCTAGTCGCGTTCATTGGCACCTTGTCAGCCATAGCTAATTCTATCGTACCAATTTACTTAGCCCTCGCGGAGGCAGATCAATCCTCGTTGTGCTCCGATCCGTTTGAGCTTCAAGTTTCTTCTCCTTGCAACTCATACGAGAGAACGCTCAAACAGTAAATGGCAGCAGTCTCGGTTCGCAAAACGATGGGACCTAATGAGACCGGCAAACACCCGGCGCTCTTCGCTAGCGCTGCTTCCGCCGGGGTGAAATCTCCTTCGGGTCCGATCAAAACGATAACGTTGCCGGGGCGCTTGCCGTTTTGTTCTCTAAAATTGCACAGGGCGTTTTTAAAGCTCCTGGCATCCGCCTGCAAAGAAGCGATAAACGCAGCGTCATTGCGGTCAAAATCAGCGAAGAATTGCTTTGGGGTGAGCGGCGCAAGGATTTCCGGCAGCCAGCTTTGGCCGCATTGCTTGCCGGCTTCAATAATGATCTGGCGCCACTTTTCGGTCCTCTTATCGGCTTCGTCCGGCGCGAGTTGAACGACCGTTCGCTCCGAAAGCAACGGAATGATTTTGGCTACGCCCAGTTCGGTCGCTTTCTGAACAATCAGGTCCATGTTTTTCCCTTTTGGGATCGCTTGTGCCAACGTGATCGCGCAACGCAACGGCGGGGTATGAGAAACCTGTAGAGTTTTAAGTTCGACGCGAGATTTCCCGATACCGATGATCTCCGTGACCGCTTCGATACCGCGCCCGTTGAACACTACGATCCGCTGTCCGACAGCAGCACGGACGACATCGATGCAATGATGCGCTTCATCCGCATCAAGCCATAGCCGATCAGGCGTCCAAGTTTCCGGTGGGATAAAAAATCGGTGAGTCTGCATCGGATAAAGTCTTACACGTCCGGCAATGCCGACCGCGCGTCAACCATTGGGCGGCGTGGTGATTCCGCCGCCAATTCGGGACGCGATCCGTCCCGGTCTGACCGCATCGAATCTCAGCGTTCGGCCGGCTCGACTTAACGGAAGAAGTCCTTTGCCTTGTCGAAGAAAGTCCGGTGAATCGGGGTATTATCATCCCCGCAGGAAGCAGCGAATTCCTCCAACTTCTTTCGCTGTTCGCCGTTCAATCGGGTGGGTACTTCGACCAGCACCCGGACCCGGAGATCGCCTTTGGTTTTGCTATCGATGTTGGTGATCCCGTAGCCTCTTAATCGGAACTGAGTGCCACTTTGAGTGCCCGCAGGAATCTTGAGCATCGCTTGCCCTTGCAAGGTCGGTACCTTCAACTCGCCGCCGAGCGCGGCGACTGCGTATGAAATTGGCACTTCGCAAAACAGATCATCCTCGTCCCGCGCAAAAATCTCGTGCTCCTTGAGATGGATCACGACATACAAATCCCCGGATTGCCCGCCGCGAATGCCGGCTTCTCCGTTTCGCATCGATCGGAGCTTCGCTCCGTCATCGATCCCAGCTGGGATCTTAAGTTTGATCCGGGAACGTTTCTCTAAGCGTCCCTCGCCATTGCATTCTCGGCACGGCCGCTCGATAACTTGCCCGGTCCCCCGGCAGCGAGGACAGGTTTGTGAGACCTGGAAAAATCCGCGCGACGTCACAACCTGACCGCGTCCGTGGCAGGTGGGGCAAGTGGTCGCCTTAGAGCCAGCCTCGGCGCCGGTCGCATTGCAACGGGTGCAAGTATCGTGTTTGAGGATCTCGATTTCGCGTTCCGTCCCAAAGGCAGCTTCCTCCAGGGTTATCTGGAGATCATAGCGAAGATCGGAGCCCCGTTGCCGGCCGCTGCGGTCCCGTTGGCTGGTGGCGGTTCCAAATAGTTGGTCGAAGATAGTGCCGGCGCCTTCGCCGCCCATACCGCCGAATACCTCGCGGAAAATGTCGAATGGATCGTGAAACCCGCCGCCGCCAAAACCTCCTCCGCGTCCTGCGCTTGCTCCCGGCGAGAACGCAGCGTGACCAAACTGGTCGTAGGCGGCGCGCTTATTGGCATCCATCAGAACCTCGTAAGCTTCACCGATCTCTTTGAATTTCTCTTCCGCGGTGGGGTCACCCGGGTTTTTGTCCGGGTGAAATTTCACCGCGAGCTTGCGGTACGCTTTTTTCAGCTCTTCAGTCGAAGCCTTTCGCTCAACCCCTAAGACTTCATAATAATCCCGTTTGGTAGCCATCATCGCTCTCCTTCTTTCGTGGCTACAACGGAATGCGATACCCCTTTTGAGACCACGACATTCGCCGGACGAAGCAACCGATCTCGCAGACGATAACCTTTCCGTACCTGGCGAATCACTTTACCCTCCGGAACGTCGGCGCTCTCTTCCTGGGCCAGCGCTTCGTGCACGTTCGGATCGAAAGTTTGTCCGGAAGCATCGATGTTTTCAACGCCGCTGTTTGTCAGAAAATCTTGCAACTGCTTGTACACCATGGTCATTCCGTCGAGGATAGGAGATCCCTCAAATGCGGTCCGGGCCGCCTGAAGACCTAGCTCGAAATTGTCGAGGATCGGAATCAGCCGTTCCAGGAAGCCCGTGTTTGCATACTTAATGGACTCCTCGCGCTCGCGAGCGACTCTTTTCCGGTAATTATCCAGATCGGCGGTAGCTCTAAGCGCTGCATCCTTGTATTTGTCCAGCTCGGTTTGCATGTCTGCCAATCGCGCTTCCGGCGCCGTTGTTGGCTCACCGGCCGGTTTAGGACTGGGCGACATCGCCTCTGGGTCACTGCTCTCCACGTTCACCATGAATCTCTCGTTTTGCTTTTCAGCGTTTTCACCGATCCCAACGTCTTCCCTGGTTTCAAATTCTTTTGACGTATCACTCATACTTTCCGAACGGCGACCAAGGTAATGTCATCGGTTTGAGGTTGACTACCGACAAAGGCCTTTACTTTCTCGGTTACTTGAGCAACGACGGCTTGAACACTTTCGTCGGCGCTCCCTTGGATCACCTCGATCAATCTCGCAATCCCGAATTCTATGCCATTGATATCCAGCGCTTCGGTCACACCATCCGTGTAGAGAATTAGACAATCTCCACGTTCGAGGTGGACCGTAAAATCGCCAGTCACCCTATCGAAAACGTTTCCGCTGTCAATTCCGAGGGCCATGCCTGGAGGGTTGACTTTTTGGACGGATTTATCGGCCGCTCGATAGAGGAGCGGTGCATCATGGCCGGCACGAGCGAGCAGCAGGTTCTCGCTGCACGCTTCCGCAATGATATAGGCCATGCTGATGAACATGTCCTCTCGGATATCAGGATAAAGCTGGCGATTCACTTGATGGAGAACCTGCGCCGCCGAGGCGCTAGACGGAGCGACTGAACGCAACACGCTGCGACACATCGCCATAATCAGTGAGGCCGGCACTCCTTTACCGCAAACATCGGCGATGGCGATGCCGAACCGTTGATTGCCGATTGGAATGTAGTCGTAGTAGTCGCCGCTCACCTGGCTAGCCGGAATATTGACTCCCGCGATTTCGTATCCGGGGATATCGGGGGGAGCAGCCGGGAGTAGGATACGTTGAATATCGCGGGCGGTGTCCAGATCGCGGTCAATACGCCGTTTTTCTGCCGCCTCCGAGTAAACAATCGCATTGCAAAGGGCGAACGCAGATTGTTCCACGATTGACTGGAAAACGATAAAATCCCCAGGTGTGAACGGCGTACTCATCGGGCCGTTGGCCACCGCGAGGACGCCTAGGTTCTGGTTCCCATAAAGAAGAGGAGCAACCATGACGGAATCGATCTGTTGAGTACTGCTCTTCAGGCTCTCTAGACTTGAGTCACCGTCATTACTGGAGAGAAAAACGGGTTCGCACTTTTCCCAAACCATGCCCAATAGTCCTTCGCCGATCTTCACGGGTTGCAGGCGCAAAAAACTTTCAATGGCCGACGGATTAGTGCCGCTCTGGACCAAGATCGGTTTGGGAACCTCCACTAAAGGGGGGCAACCCGGAGAAAGAAAAGTTGGCAAGAGGATCTTGCCAGTCCGGTCTGAGAGGTAAAGAGCGCCCGCGTGCGCATCAACGATGCGCATTGCTCCCTCGACAATCAGGCGATGCAGATCCGAGGGATGCAAATCTTCGGAGAAGGCTGCTCCTAATCCATGCAGGAAGTCAAAGACCCGGCTTTCCTCCAACTGCAGCTCTTCCCGAGCATGCTTCAATTGGGCGATAACGCGTTGTTGCTTTCTGACAAAGAGAGCCCAACCAACAGCTAGTGCGATGACCAGCCCGATGAGGAGGATGGACGACATCCGGTGACTCACCGCGCCGGGCTGCTGTTACCGCTACTTGGCGGCCCCGGCGCGCAGGTCTTGTTTGAGATATTCCAGGACATCCTTAAAGCGCGCCAGATTTTCTGGGTCAGCGTCTACCAAAGCTTCATGAGCTTCGATCATACACGCCGCGTGTTCAGATCGGCTCAGTTCGGTTTCAGTTTGCAGAGCCGATTCGCCATCCGCAGTTGCCATGGGCAGAAGCTCGGCACTTGGCTCGATTTCAAACAGGTTGTTCAGCCCCAAGTTACGGAGTAGCTCGAAATTGCGCTCGTTCACGTTGCGCACGAGTAGAGTGCCGCCTGACTCACGTAGCCGGAGCGCCATACCTGCGAGGGTTCCCATGAAGGTCGAGTCCATCACTGAGCATTCGCACAGGTCGAAGGCAAAATTGCGATGACCGCGCTCAAGCATTTGGCGCGCGAATTCCTTTAGGGCCGGACTATTTTGAAAGGATCCCTTCCCTCTCACTTTGATGTAAACCGCTTTGCCGGTCACCCCTACCAGTATGGAAGCTGGTAAACTCACAGACCCTTGAATATACCTAATTTGCTGTTTTTCTGTCAAATTCTCGCCAGGCCCCCTTCTACCTCCAGGCTCGGGACTGTAAAAGCGCGACGATTTTGTTGTTTTCGATCAATAGCGCCCGCCACGAAGTAACTCGACCATCTTCCGTATAGTCGCTTCCCACGATGGCGAATTCAGACTCATGACTTCCGCGTGCCGCCGGATATTTAATTTCTCTCGCTTGGACTAAGTTCTTTAGATTGGACTGCCGATACTCGAAACGCAAGATCAGATCTGTTTGACGTTTTGTCCGCCAGAAAAAGGTAAAGAATTCCCCGGTATCCGCACTGATCTCAGTGTTATCAACATCGCCCCAAGTCCTGCGATGGCGTTCCATATAGATCATCAATTCTCGAGTGGTCATCGGCGTCGAGCGGGGCCGGAGCTGGGCATTGATGAAAATATCGAACTTGCGAAACTGAAAGTCATCGCTCAATGCGAGGGGCAGGACATTCGCTTCCGGCAGAGGCAAGGGATTTTCGGCACAAGCGAAATTTTTCGCTAATATTAGAAAAAAGAATGCCACTCCGAGCGACTTCTTCATCAGCACCATCAAACCGAGCTCTTCACGGCATGTCAATTGACAGTTTTTCGCGGGTCACGATTGCCGTTGGCCAGGAACGGGGGGCGGCAGCGCTTAAAAACACCTCATCACTTGTGAACGTTCCAGGCCGGTTCTCGGGAAAATGATCACGGTCCGATACGAACGCGGCGTCTATCTACCATCGCTGGATCTATGGCTGGATCCGTGGGACGAACGCCCGGCGGCGTTCGTTTCTCACGCCCACGGGGACCATATCGGAAATCATGGCGAAGTGATCTTAACCGAGGTCACTGCTAAACTCATGGGGCTGCGGCTTCCTGGAAACCGCTGCGAACACCGGTTGGCCTACCAAGTTCCTTTTCCATTTCGAGGCGCCGAACTAACGCTGTTCCCGGCTGGTCATATTCATGGGTCAGCGCAACTCTTCGTCCAAAGCGAGGAGGGTTCTTTGTTGTATACCGGCGATTTCAAGCTTCGACCTGGGCGTGCTGCCGAACCGATCGCCTGGTGCCCAGCCGAAACTTTGATCATGGAAACTACCTATGGTCTGCCTTGGTATGTTTTTCCCCCAACTGAGCAGGTGATAGACCAGCTAATCAGTTTTTGCCGCGAGACTATCGAAGAGGGAGCCACTCCCATCCTACTCGGGTACTCGCTCGGGAAAGCTCAAGAGATCCTGGCCGCGTTGCATGGTACTGGGCTCAGCGTTCGCCTGCATTCCAGCGTCTACCAAATGACCAAGGCGTACCATGACAAGTTCTACCATCTGCCTCCATTCAAATTGTATCGGAAGGATGATCTAGCCGGTAGTGTCCTGCTTTGCCCGCCCAATGTTAATGGCACCAGATTGTTTCAAAGCATTAAGCCGCGGCGGACGGCTATCCTGACCGGATGGGCTCTAAATCCCGGCGCGGTTCACCGATTTCAATGCGATGCGGCTTTCCCGCTGTCCGATCACGCGGATTACCCGGATCTCATCCGCTATGTCAGCTTAGTTCAACCCAAGCGAGTTCTGACTCTACACGGTTACGCGAGTGAGTTTGCTGAAGATTTGCGCCGTCGTGGATACGAAGCTTGGGCGCTGGGAGAAGGTAACCAACTCGAACTAGGCATAGACGTACCGGCTAGCGATTTGGTTACGAAAACGCCGGCGCCAACGCTCGAGCCGCTAGCCGGTGGCTCCTTTGGCGATTTCGCGCAGCTTTGCGAAGAAATTAGTCGTGCTGCCGGCAAATTAAAAAAGACCGAGTTGCTGGCGAACTATCTAGCATCATTGCCGGAGTCGGAACTGCGCCTGGCCTGTACTTTCCTGACCGGTCGGGCGTTCTCGCGCGCGGATTCGCGGACCCTGCAAGTGGGTTGGTCGGTAATTCGAAAAGGGCTATTGCAGGCCGCTAAACTAACCGAAGCAGAGTTTCGCCGGATCGCGTCGGCTTACGGTGATGCCGGAAAAATCGCTTATGAAATTCTGTTGGGCAGAACGGAGCCTCACCTTGGTATGCTGTCGGAGACAGGGGACTGGTTTGACCGGCTGGAGCGTGCTCGTGGACCGATGGCGAAAACCGCTCTGCTAGCGGAATGGTTGCACCATTCAAATGCTTTGAATGGAAGTTATATCATTCGAATCCTTACCGGCGATCTGCGCATCGGCCTGAAAGAGGGCTTGGTCGAGGATAGCGTGGCTCGCGCTTTTAGCCGGTCCGCGGAAGAGGTTCGCGAGGCTCACATGCTCACTGGCGATATCGGTGAGACGGCGGTGCTGGCCAGAAGAGACCTGCTGGCGACGGCTAAGATAGCTCTTTTTCGACCGGTCATGTCGATGCTGGCGATTCCGGAGCCGACTGCCGAAGCGGCTGCAGAACGGCTGAAACACGATTTTGCCGCTACCCCGGCTTTCGCGGAGCAGAAGTTTGATGGGATCCGCGCGCAGTTACACGCCGCCAAAGGTAGGGTCGAAGTTTACAGCCGCGATCTTCACAACATCTCTCAACAGTTCCCGGAGCTGGCCAACCTATCCTTTTCCCACAATCTGATTCTTGATGGTGAGATCGTTGCTTTTGATGCAAATAAGAAGCTGACTTTCTTTGATCTGCAGCGTCGATTGGGGCGAAAGCGGACGCGAGATCTATTCGATACCGACGATGTGCCCGTCGTTTTCATGGCTTTTGATCTGCTCTTGGTCGATACGCGAAGTCTAGTACGAGAGCCTCTCCAGCTGCGCAGAGCGCTGCTGGAGTCGCTCGCTTTACCGAAGCTCATTCAGCTCTTGCCTAACAACCTGGTGTACACGGCAGAAGAGATTGAAACCGCGTTTATCGCCGCCCGCGACTGGGGCGCGGAAGGACTGATGGTCAAAGACCCAGGTAGTCAATACCAACCAGGTCGAAGAGGTGGGAGTTGGATCAAACTGAAGCGAGAACTGGCCACACTCGACGTCGTCGTAGTCGGCGCGGAGCAAGGACATGGCAAGCGAAGCCATGTGCTCAGTGACTACACTTTCGCGGTTAGAAACTCCGAAAATGGCAGACTGGAAACGATTGGCAAGGCTTATTCGGGCTTAACCGACGCCGAAATTGAAGAACTCACCGAACACTTTCAGCGTACTACTACGCGCAAGATTGGCCGGCTGCATGAAGTGGTGCCGGAGATAGTTCTAGAGGTAGCGTTCGACTCTATCCAACCAAGCGACCGGCACACTAGTGGATTAGCGCTTCGTTTCCCCCGAATCAAAGCGATACGGCGCGATAAATCCGCTCACCAGATCGACACAGTAAAGAGTGCGCGCCGGATCGCGAGTCTGCCTGACGCTTAGTTGGAAGCGAGCAGTTCGCCTGGGGGTGGAGGGGAAGCGTCATCGGCTCGAAAACAACGAACCTCGAGACTTCCCCCATTTTTTGGGAAAGTTGGGTGAACGGTGAATTTTGCCCGCTAAAGGGCCGTCGCGCGACCGACCGGTTTCCTTTTGAGCCGGCCAAGCGTGCGGCCAGGCTCAGTCAACAAGCCCGCCGCTACGCTAAATGCTTTTTTGGCGGTTACGGGCTACAAACCTGGTAACCCGCGCGCTAAAAAGACGACAAAGGTCGATCGAGGACGATCGAGGATTATTAACGATTATTAATCGGTTGGTTCTACTATTCGGCAGCGAATCTACCAGGTCCGACCTGTCTGACGCCTTTCAAGCGATAGATTCGGGCGAAAAGATTCTTCTTCGGCTCTGGAGAATTGAATTTGTAACCGCTGGCCATCAGACCGTCCAGGATATCGGACACACCCATGGGCGCTCCGCGCGACTTCAGCACTCGCACAACGGCCGGCGCTAGTGGTCCGCTCGGTGAAGTTGAACGGCGGCCGCGGCCACGTCCATTTAAGGCAGCGGCTCTAGTCGTTCGTCCGCGCGGGCCTCTCCGGGTTAGTTTCGGTACCACCGTCGGGGAGCTAGGAGGTGTCGGTTTCGGTGCTTCCTGGTCCTGGAGTACTTGGTCGAGCTCTGATTGCAAACGTTCGATGCGTTCTTGAATCTCGGCTGCTTTTCTTAAGGTGGCGGAGGATAATTTCACAAGCAGAAATTATGCTCCGTTATTCTATTTGCAAGAAAAGTTCGGGTAATTGTATGACAATTCTTACCTTCCTATTATAGAACTATGCACTAAATAGCTGATCGACCCGGTCCGCTTATCCAGGTATGCGAACCCCCGAACGGTTACTTATCTAGACATATCCATGCATAACAGCGTTGTCGCCTTTGCCCCCGGCCGAGTCGAATTACTCGGAAATCACACTGACTATAACGAAGGGGTGGTGTTGTCGGCCGCTATCGATCGCGGTGTTACCGTCTCTGCTCATCGGCGGCCCGGCCGGCGAGTCGAGGTTAGTTCGCAGACCAATCAAAGAAAGGCGTTTGCGGACTTGGACCAGATTTCTTCATCCGCTGAAGAACCCTGGGCTAACTATTGTTTTGGTGTGCTCCGGGAGCTGGTGGCAGCTGGTCTGCCTAGTAGCGGCTTGCGGCTTGAGATCGCCAGCGATTTACCAGTCGGCGCGGGACTTTCGAGTTCGGCGGCGCTCGAAGTGGCTACCGCCTATGCTGCTATCGACCTAGCTAGTTGGTCACTAGCGCCAATGAAGATTGCGCAGCTATGTCAGAAGGCTGAGAACGATTTTGTTGGGGTCAAATGCGGCCTTTTAGACCAGGCGTCATCTGTATTTGGTGAGGATAACAAGGCGATCCTTTTGGACTTCCGGTCGATTACCGCAGAAACCTGCCAACTGCCGATGGGTGTCTCTTTGCTGCTGCTTGATTCCGGGATACCGCATGCGCTGACCGGTGGCGAGTACAACGAACGGCGAGAACAATGCATGGCAGCGGCTGCCGGGTTAAAGGTTTCCGCTCTTCGAGACGCCACTACTGCACAGGTGCTCGCTAGCGATTTGGATCCGCTGGTTAAGCGGCGCGCCTTACATATTACCGGCGAAAATGAACGCGTGTTTGCCGGTCGCCAAGCTCTGCGGGCAGGCGATGTCAACACCTTTGGTCAGTTGATGTTTGCTTCGCACGACAGCTCACGCCGTAACTTCGAAAACAGTACTTCCTATCTAGATGTATTGGTGGAAATCGCGCAGGCCACCGATGGAGTCATTGGGTCGCGACTGACCGGCGGCGGTTTCGGCGGATCCACCGTTTCGCTGGTTCGATCGGCCCGTGCCGCCGAAATCATTGAAAGCATGCAAAAAAAATATTTGAGCATGACCGGGGCGAAATGCAGGCCAATTTTAACTCGTCCCTCCAGGGGAGCACGGGTTTTGCAACAGGCTTGAATCGGTGACCAGGTGCTTTTCGGGGTCGGCTGAGCGCGGAAAATCTGTGAATGCTGTTGGCGCCCCCGGGAAAATTATCTTACGGTCCCTCGTTATGGAAAAAAGCGTCACGGCGCTGCTCGGGGATCTCCTCGAATCGTACAACCGAATCGGAGGAATAAACAATATCGACGGTCTGAATTTGCCTTCGAAAGGAGCCGTGCACCAGATCTGTGAGGATCTGTTAGAAATCCTTTTCCCGGGCTTCCATGATGACGAACCGATCGCTTCGAAGCGGATCAATCAGCTAACTTCGAGCCGGCTGTTGAATTTCGCCGAGCGTCTCCGCGGCGAAGCTTTTAAAAGTCTGAGGGTTCAGGAGCCCGAATGCCCGGCGAAACGGGCGGAAGGGATCGTCCTGCATTTGGTAGAACAGCTTCCGCGGGTGCGAGAGTTGCTTCGCACCGACGTACAGGCTGCTTTCGAAGGCGACCCGGCTAGCCAAAGCTTTGAAGAGATAATTTTGAGCTATCCCTGCATCGAAACGATCGCGATTCAACGTGCGGCTCACATTCTCTATCTCGAAAAGCTACCGCTGGTTCCCCGCATCATGACCGAATGGGCGCATAGCCGCACCGGCATCGACATTCACCCCGGAGCGAAGATCGGCGCGTATTTTTTTATCGACCATGGCACCGGGGTTGTTATCGGTGAAACTTGCGAGATTGGTAACCGAGTGAAGCTCTACCATGGCGTCACGTTGGGCGCGCGGAGCTTTAAGAAAGACGAGGAAGGAAAGATAAAAAAAGGCGGTAAACGCCACCCTAACGTTGAGGAGGGGGTTACCATCTATCCGAATTCCACCATCCTGGGCGGTGAGACCGTGATCGGAGCGCGGTCTACTATCGGAGCAAATGTTTTCCTGATGAGCAGTGTGCCGCCGGATTCACTGGTTACGAGTGGTCCATCAGATATTAGCATTACGGCGAAGGATCGCCGGCGCGTGCCGGCCGGGAAATGACAGATGACAAATTAATTGCCTGCGCACCAGTCGCTGCGCCTTAATTTGTCATCTGCAATCTGTCATTGTCATTTCTAGCCCCGAAAGCTTTCGGGGCTAGAAGACTTCTTCCTCGTGCAGGCCTGAGTCTTCGCGAATGGATCGCAGGCGACGGCGTACACCGAGCTTTGAGCTGGGGCCATTCACCAGATCCACCACCACCGCCACTAGCGCCGGAACCGTAGTGGCCAACGCCAGGGAGATAAAGCCGAGACCAACCAAAGTCCGGTTCTTCTTGTCCAGTTTATCGGAGAACAGGATTCCCAAAGCGCAGCCGACTGCCCCTTGCGAGACCGTCAATAAAGCAGCCGACGAAAGGGAAAGAACTAGTGGTTTGCCGTGTTCGGTCGTCATACCGGAAAATTGATCTTGGTTGTCAGTTATGAATATCCAGCTCCAGCCTGGGAAACTTAAATTGTCAAGTTACAACGTTGTTTGGTTGCCCTTAGGCAAAGCTAGAAGATATTCGCTGGGGCTCGCAAACTACTTTTTTCCGAGCCAATAGTTCTAGCGAGATTGGACCAATGTCGAATTCTTTTTATGCACTGGTGTTGGCTGGCGGTAGCGGGACCCGCTTCTGGCCACTAAGCCGAAAGGTTAAGCCTAAGCAGCTGCTTTCACTCTTTAATGAACATTCGCTGCTCGAGGAAACGATCCTTCGACTCCAAGGGTTAATCCCAGCGGAGAATATTCTGATCCTCACGAATGAAGAACAAGAGGAAGCGGTGCGAAAGCTGTTGCCGGCTCATCCGCAGAAAAACATTTTTGCTGAACCGGCTCGCAGAGACACTGCCCCTGCGATCGCCCTAGGAGTGGGGCTCATTGCGGCGCGAGATTCGGATGCCACCATGGTCGTTTTACCGGCGGACCATCTGATCAAAGACAAGGTGTCTTTCCAGGCCGATCTGCGCGCCAGTGCCGCTGTGGCCACTAAGACGGGTGATCTGGTTATAATCGGAATCACTCCGACGTGGGCTTCTCCGGGGTTCGGTTATATCGAGCGCGGACGAAAGGTGGACGGATCGATATCTGACCTTTTCGAAGTGCTTAGGTTCCGAGAGAAACCCGCTGCCGATCTGGCCGAGACCTTTGTGAAGGGCGGCAACTTCTATTGGAACGCCGGGATTTTCATTTGGTCGGTGAAGGCGATTCTGACGGAGCTGAACCGGCACGCACCTGCCCTCGGTGAGTTTATTTCATCGATTCGACATAGCGCCGATCCAGCTCACATAATCCAGGATCGATTCCCGACCCTGCCGAAGATCTCCGTTGACTATGCGGTCATGGAAAAGGCCAGCCGGGTGGTCGTCAAAGCCGCCTCGTTTGATTGGGACGATGTCGGCAGTTGGATCTCTATCGCCAAATACCTTGAGCAACTACCGAGCGGTAATGCCGCCAACACGTCGGTTTCAGTTGAAGGATCTAACAACAACATCGTTTTCTCAGATCAGAAGATCCACCTGGCCCTGGTAGGCGTGAATGACCTGGTTGTCGTTCAGACCAAGGATTCAATTCTGGTGTGTCACCGGAACGAAGTTGAACGGGTAAAAAATCTGGTTGGGACCTTGCCCGAGCAATTCCAATAAGATGCGTTTTTTGGGCATTGATTTCGGCGCCAGCCGCATCGGCATAGCCATCTCTGATGAGCTTGGCATGCTGGCCCATCCGGTGGAGACGCTTTCGAATGATCCGGGGTTTATTCCGAAGCTGAAGAAGATCGTTCTGGAACGAGGCGTATCGGGGATGGTGGTAGGTATCCCTCGGAACATGGACGGTTCATTCGGTCCGGCCGCCGAGAAAGCTAAACTCTTCTTCTCTGAGCTGAAGAACGAGTTTCCTGAGCTCAAGTTGGTGACTTGGGACGAACGAATGACGACTCTGGAGGCTCAACGCCTTCTCCACGCCGCCGGCCGGGATGTAAGGAAGAGCCGTCCGGTGATCGACCAGGTTGCGGCGCAAGTTCTGCTTCAGAGCTATCTCGATTCGGTCCAAATGACCGGCCAGTGAGATCTGATGCCGGCTAGATTAACAGGCACCGTTGAACGACTTCATCTGACCATCGCTTATCACGGCGGAACGTTCGCCGGTTGGCAAAGCCAGCCTAACCGGAACGGAATCCAGGACCATGTGGAAGCGGCCTTTGAGAAAATTCTCGATAAAACGGTGCGTGTCCATGGCGCCGGGCGAACTGATGCCGGCGTCCACGCCCTTGGCCAGGCCGCCCATGTCGATGTACCCGCTAAGCGATTCCCGACTTCCACGTGGCGGGTCGCGCTCAATGCCAATCTTCCGGCGGGTATTAGAATTTTGACTTGCCGGCGAGCTTCGCCCGAGTTTCACGCCAGGTTTTTGGCAAAAGGGAAAATCTACCGTTATCGGATCTGGAACACGGAGACATTTCATCCGTTAGAAGTCGGTCGGGCATGGCATGTTCCCCAGAAGTTATCGGTGAAAGGTTTGGCTAGCACTGCTGCGTTTTTTCGCGGAGAACATGACTTCGCCTCGTTTGCCGCCAACCGCGGTGTCCCACCGGAAAGCACGGTTCGCACCCTGCAAGAAATCACCGTTCAGCGTCGCGGCGCTCTGGTTAATATCGAGTTTTCCGGCGATGGCTTTCTCTATCGGATGGTCCGTATGCTCACAGGCTCTATGGTCCAGGTGGCTTTAGGCCGCAAAGATGCCGCCTGGCTGCAGGATCTCCTCGATTCGCCCGGCCAGAAGAAAACCAATCACACCGCCCCCGCCGAGGGTCTATACCTCGTGCGAGTCATCTACTAAGCGCATCGCTTGGCCTAGCCGCTCCTATAAGTCGTATAGGTCCCATAGGTCCTATCCGCGCCGGCGCCCCTGATGGCCTCGTACCCCCGGTGAAAAGTGAAAGGGGAGAGGTGAAAGGTGCTTTTTCTCTGGCGACCGTTCACCCTCGACGCCAAGATTCATGGATGCTTCCGGATTTTGTGCTTCGGCCAGTCGAAGAAAAAGACTTGTCCGGGCTAAAGGGCGTAGCGACGTCGATCACAGACGGCATGACTTCACTTCCGCCGGAGGAAACCGCGCTCGAAGATCTGATCCATCATTCCGAGCGTTCCTTCGACTACCGAGTAAAAAAGGCAGGCGGGGATCATTACCTGTTTGTGCTGGAGGAGTGTGCGACAGGGGAGATTGCCGGAACTTCAGGGATCATTGCCAGGGTTGGAGGTTTCGATCCCTTCTACACATACGAAGTTCGCAGGGAACGGTTCTCTCATCCTCCATTGGGAATCGACCGTGAATTGGAGGTGCTCCATCTGAAACTCGATCACAAAGGACCCTCTGAAGTGGGCAGTCTCTGCCTGAAACCAAGCTTTCGCCGGGCCGGTCTCGGCCAGTTGTTGTCGCTGGCTCGCTTCCTTTTCATGGCGGCATTTCCAAAGCGATTCGATGACCGGGTCATTGCTGAGCTCCGCGGATTCACGGACGAACAAGGCCTCTCACCGTTCTGGGAATCAATCGGTCGCCACTTTTTCTCGCAGACCTTTGCTCAAGCCGATTTCTTAAGTGGAATCGGGCAAAAGGATTTTATTCGCGACCTGATGCCGAAGTATCCGATCTACGCCGCGATGTTGCCGTTGGCGGCTCAGGCCGTTATCGGCAAGGTGCATCGTGACGCAGAACCGGCGCTGCGGATTTTGCTCAACCAAGGATTTCAGAAATCGAATGAGGTCGACATTTTTGATGGTGGGCCTTTGGTGATCGCAGATCGCCTGGAAATTAAGACCATTCGGGAGGCCAGCGCAGCGCAAGTTGCTGAGATTCGGCCAGTAGCGACGGATTCAGTTTGTTTGATTGGTCATTCGGCGTTGGACTTTCGAGCGTGTCTGGCGCCGGTTGAGCGCCTGGATACAGGCAGCGTGGCAATTGAACCGCGAACCGCAGAGCGGCTCCGGGTGAAGATTGGCAGTCGCATCATTTATATTTCCAAATGACTTCCCCCTACCGAGAATTCAATTTCGACGGGCTGGTCGGACCGACGCACCACTATGGCGGGCTGGCGGAGGGCAACCTTGCATCGAACAGCCATCGACTTCGGGTTTCACATCCCCGGATGGCGGCTTTGCAAGGATTAGAAAAAATGCGGATTCTTAGCGGGATGGGGGTGGGACAGGCGATTATACCGCCCCTCTATCGGCCTTCTCTGGGCTTGTTAAGACAAGCCGGTTTTAATGGGACCGACCACCAGATCATCGAGGCCGCTTTTCATCACAGTCCATCTCTTTTGTCGGCCGCGTTTTCCGCTTCCGGAATGTGGGCGGCTAACGCCGCCACCTTTGCGCCCAGTTGCGATTCCCGCGATGGGCGCGTTCAGATCACCCCAGCTAATCTGATATCGAACCTACATCGGTCATTGGAGACGGAAGAGACCGCCGCTCTCTTACAGAAGATCTTCCCGGACCCCGTTCTGTTTCAGCATCATCGACCTCTTCCCAAGACGATTGCTTTTAGTGACGAAGGCGCTGCGAATCACATACGCTTGGTTGGCCCCACTGAAGGCAAAGGCGTGCATCTTTTTGTCTATGGCCGTGAGTATTACGGACCTAACCCGGCTACGCGTTATCCCCAACGCCAGACCTTGGAAGCCTGCCAGGCAATCGCGCGGTTGCATCAGCTGCCCGAAGAATCGGTCGTTTTTGCCCGTCAATCTGCAGCCGCCATTGATGCCGGCGTTTTTCATAACGACGTCATCTCGACCGGTCATGGCGCGCTCTTCCTCGCTCATGCTGATGCGTTCGCCGACGGTCATGCCGTCGTTCAGCGGCTGAAGAGGTTTTTTGAGGAGACACAGCACCGGAGTTTGTGCGCGATCGAGATCAGCGACTTCTCCCTTGATGACGCCGTTCAATCGTACTTTTTCAACTCCCAAATAGTGGCACGCAGTGATGGGCGGCTGGTTTTGGTGGCGCCATCGGAATCGGAACAGAATCCTAGTGTCCGGTCGGTGGTGAACAGCTTGGTAAACAGCGCCGACTCCGTGCTTGCTGACGTTCTGTTTCTGAACCTGCGAGAGAGTATGCAGAACGGTGGCGGACCGGCGTGCCTCCGAGCTCGAGTTGTTTTAAACCAGGAAGAGCAGGCGGCGGTTCCGCCTCATTTATTCTTTTCTCAGGGGTTGTTTGACGAACTGACTTCCTGGGTGAAACGGTATTACCGGGAATCATTGTTGTTGTCCGACTTTCGTGATCCGCATCTACTGGCCGAGATTCAGACAGCTTTAGACAAGCTGACCCAGATCCTGCAGCTCGGCTCTATCTATTCGTTCCAAAAATGACGCCTGCCGACTGGATTAACTCCCAGCAAGCCGAACTGCTCAGCCGGGTTATCACTTGGTCCAATATCAACTCCGGTAGCCGCAATGTTGCTGGTCTCCATTTAGCCGGTAAGGCTATCTACAACGACTTTCAGTCACTCAGCCCCGATTCTTGGGAAGTGTTACCTCCGGCCAATGCCGAGGCTGGCCCGTTAGCAATCTTTCGAAAGCGTGCGCAGGCTTCGCAACGGTTACTTTTCTTCGGGCATCTCGACACCGTTTATGGGTCCGAACATCCGTTACAGCGGGCTGGGCCGGCCGCCAACGGCCAGATCGTGGGGCCAGGTGTTTCCGACATGAAAGGCGGCTTAGTCATTTTGCTTTGTGGCCTGTCGGCTTACGAACGATTTGTCGAACCTAAGAACTTCGGGTGGACGATTATTATTAATTCGGACGAAGAAATTGGTTCGCCCAACTCTTCCCGGATTTTCCAAGCCGAAGCTAAAGCACATCGGTTTGGTTTCGGCTTCGAACCGGCTCTGGAAGACGGATCGTTGGCTTCCACCAGGAAAGGGTCAGGCACCTTTCTATTTAGAGCGCACGGGAAAGCGGCGCACAGTGGCAGGAATCCGGCAGCAGGCAGAAACGCGCTGATTCCACTGGCGCATTTTATTTTGGGATGCCAGCGGCTCAACGAGGAACGTCCCAGCGTGTTTGTTAATCCGGCGATCGTGACTGGGGGAGAAGCCTCCAATGTGGTCCCGGACTTGGCGACTTGTCAGTTAAACGTCCGCACAACCTCGCGAGAGGACGAAGGCTGGCTTCAGCAAGAGCTAGAAAATCTGCGAATTTCATTGCAGGAGGGCGACCGATATCGCATCGAGCTCACCGGTAAATTCACGGCGCCTCCGAAAGCGTTAAGTCCGGAAATCTCGGGCCTGCTTATTCTGGCTCAACAAGCTGCATCCAAAATCGGCATGAGTCTCAACGCGAAACCGACCGGCGGCACCTGTGACGGGAATCGGCTCGCCGAATTCGGCTTACCGAATCTCGATAACCTCGGCGCTCGCGGCGGAGCGATTCATAGCGAAAACGAGTTCCTGATCCCGGAAAGTATGGTGGAACGTTCGCTTCTCCTGTTCACGCTGCTCGAGCTCTTGAATCGAGATCTCCGGTAGGATTTCGCGTTGGGCGGACCAACAGATAGGACCTATGCGACCGATACGACTTATAGGTCCTATAAGTCACATAAGTCCTATTCGTGCGCACGCCCCTGATGCTTCCAGAACTTGACCGGTTTCTCTAGCCCGACGCGCTCCATCAAGGCCTCTAGTCGTCCATAATCTTCTCCCACCTGCGCATAAGAATGCGCATCTGAAGAAATCGTGATCGGTATCCCCAGGTCTAGCGCTGCCCGCAAGATTGGCTCGGCTGGGTATTGCTCGCCGACTTTTTTTCTCCAACCAGCGGTGTTGATCTCCATGGCTAGCCCGGCGGCCGCGATTTGCTCTAAGATCGGTCCAAAAAAGGCTGCCGGGTGGTAGGCGTCTGGGGCTAGCCCATGAATCTTGACCAGGTCCAAGTGGGACAAACAGTCGATGTGTCCTCGCTGGATCAACGTTTCAAGCTGATGGCGGTATTCTCCGTAGGCACGCTCGAAACCAAGCGCTTGCAATTGTTCGGCTTGGTCTGCGCCATCGAACATCCGGGTTGCTCCCGGCAAGTAATGGACTGACCCAAGCACGAAATCGAGTCGATCCCAGTGGCTCTCGACCCACTGTAGGCCGCCTTTGCCGGTTACTGGATCATTGTCCAGCTCGATCCCTGCCAGAATCTCGATCTCTGGATTACGCTCTCGTAATCGATCGATCGTGTCGAAGTCGATACCTTCGCGATAACGGTCATGATCGGTGAACGCGATGCTGGTGATGCCGCGTTCCCGGCATCGATCAATCCAGGGTTGTAGAAGCTCAACGCTGTAGGCGCGGACGGCGTGACCTTGTGGGTGGGTGTGATAGTCGCAATGACACCGCATTGGATAAGAAGTAGCATCATCGAGGCCAGGGCAACGGTTACCTTGATGCCGTTAGCTAGACAATTGCCGAATTTTGAAGCATAAGTCTGTCGCAATCGGGCGACCGAGAAATCAATGGCTGAGGCGACGGCATGAACGACGTCTTATACAAATCGACAGTTCTAGTCCTGAATCGGAACTGGCAAGCCATCGATGTCAAAACGCCTGCACACGCGTTTTGCATGATGGCCAACGGTAACGCTACGGCCTTGGATATCCAGGGCACGGGCGATATGCGTCCCGTTCGCTGGACCGAATGGCTGGAACTCGAGACCCGGGAACAAGACAACGCCGTTCGAACGGTGCGAGGTTTGGTTCGGGTCCCGACGGTTTTAGTGCTTGCGCGGTACAACAAGGTTCCAAAACGTCGTCCAAAGCTTTCTGCCCGAGGGATTTGGGAAAGAGACGGGGGGAAATGCCAGTACACCGGGAAGAAGCTGGGTCCGCAGGAAGGGAATATCGATCACGTTGTACCTCGCTCGCGCGGTGGGACAACAACCTGGGAGAACTGCGTCTTGGCGGATAAGCAGATCAACAGCTTAAAAGGGAACCATCTGCCGGAAGAGATCGGGTTAAAGCTCGCCAAAAAGCCGCAATCTCCTCGAGAGTTGCCGGTTACATACTTTATCCGGAACGCGCATAACGTCCGCGATTGGGATCATTTCCTGACGCCGATTGATTAGGAAGAGCGCCTCGCGACGGCTCCCCTCCCGGCGCACGGGTCGTCGTTTCGCTAGTTGCAGAACGGGCCTGCTGGGGACAAATTCGCAATCCCAATGGAACCGATTTCCACAGCCTATGAGCCGGGAGCTGTCGAGCCGAAATGGTATCGACATTGGATCCGGGAAGAAGATTTCCGGGCCGAGCTTCGGTCCGCGAAACCGGCCTACACCATCGTAATTCCGCCACCGAACGTGACTGGAGTTCTTCACATTGGGCACGTGCTGAACAACACGATCCAAGATGTGCTGGCCCGCCGGGCCCGGATGTTGGGAAAAGAAGTTCTTTGGTTGCCCGGGATGGACCATGCCGGAATCGCGACTCAAATGGTCGTGGAAAGACTACTCCGGAAAGAGGGCAAGACCCGCTTTGATCTGGGCCGGGATGAATTCGTCCGGCGGGTTTGGGAATGGAAAGAGCAGTATGGCGGTATCATCATCGATCAGCTGAAAAAGCTGGGCTGTTCCTGTGACTGGTCCCGCGAACGATTTACGATGGACCCGGACTATTCGCGCGACGTCATCGCGACCTTCGTTGACCTTTACCAAAAGGGCAGAATCTATCGCGGGAAACGAATGGTGAACTGGTGCCCCGGCTCGCTGACAGCCTTATCGGACGAAGAAGTGGTTCCGACGCCTGTAAAAGGGCTTCTGTACCTGATGCGGTATGAAATCGCGGAGCTGTCTGGTCAATTTCTGGAGATCGCCACGACTCGGCCCGAAACCTTGATGGGCGACACCGGCGTAGCGGTTAACCCCAACGATAGGCGATATGCCCACTTGATCGGAAAACATTGCTGGCGACCGTTCCCTCGCGCGGAAATCCCGATCGTGGGGGACGAAGCCATCGACATGGAGTTTGGTACCGGCGTTTTGAAGGTGACCCCGGCGCATGACAAGGTCGATTTTGAGATCGGGCAACGGCATGGGCTCGAGATCATTGACGTCCTGAATCCCGACGGGACTTTGAATGCCTTGGCTGGCTCGGACTTCGTTGGCATCGATCGCTTTGATGCCCGCAAGCTGGCCGCTGAGAAGCTCCGAGAAATGGGGTTAATGGTCCGCGAGGAGCCGTACGAACATACCGTTGGCTACAGTGAACGAGCCAAGGTGCCGATTGAACCGAGGCTCAGCGAACAATGGTTTCTCCGATATCCTCAGGTCGAACGGACCCTGCAAGCGGTCCGCTCGGGTGAGATCCAGCTTCGGCCTGAACGCTGGCTCAAAAACCTTGAACACTGGATGGAGAACATCCAGGACTGGTGTATTAGCCGGCAACTTTGGTGGGGTCACAGAATTCCGGTCTGGTATCATCGAAACGAATCGGGCCGGCTGCATGTGGCGGCTGAGCCGCCGGCGGATCCGGAGAATTGGGAACAAGACCCCGATGTTTTGGATACGTGGTTCTCTTCTTGGCTCTGGGCGTTTGCCACGATGCCGGCGACCTTAAGAAAGCGATTTTATCCCACCCAGGATTTGGTTACTGCTCCGGACATCATCTTTCTCTGGGTGGCGCGGATGATCATGGCGGGATTTGAATTCCAAGGCCAACGACCGTTTGCGAATGTCTTTTTTACCGGACTCATCCGGGATTCGCAGGGGCGTAAAATGTCCAAGACTTTGGGCAACTCTCCTGATCCTCTGGATTTGATTGCGAAGTATGGCGCTGACGGTCTTCGGTTTGGGCTTATGCGCATCGCTCCGCACGGACAGGATATCCGCTTCGATGAAAAGCAGATCGAGGAAGGCCGAAACTTCGCTAATAAGCTTTGGAACGCTTTCCGATTTCGCCAGTTGCAAGGGCCGAGCCCGGACGAGAAACCGGTGCTGTCGGGTCTTTCGCCCTACTCGGCGAAAATTCTTGTCCTACTGAACCAAGCGGTTGACCGGATCGAGCGGGGATACGCGGATTACGTTTTTACGGACATCGTCCAAACGCTGTACGATTTTTTCTGGAGCGATTTCTGCGACTGTTACTTGGAAGCCGCCAAAACCGAACTACAAAGCGCGACGGATCGTGCCGCGTGTCTTTGGGTCATGGATCGAGTGCTTTCTGCCGTCATCCGATTGCTGCATCCGTTTATGCCGCACATCACGGAGGAGCTCTGGCAGCGGATGGGCTACGGTTCGGGGAGCATTCAATTCGCCTCGCTAGCGGATCTCCGAGTCGACTTGCCTCCGATGGACGATGCTGTGAAATTCGCCACTGCCGTCTACGAAGCGACTTCGGTTACGCGGAATCTCCGAGCCGAATACCGAATCCCGTCGAACAAGAAAATTCGTATTGTGTTGAAGTCGGAAATAGCGGGCGATTTCACCGTGTTCGGCCGTCTCAGCGGCGCCGAGAGCCTAGAGGTGCAGCCTGATTATCAACCCGCTCGAGGCGAACCAGTTGCGCTGACGCCCATCGGCCAGGTGTTCTTGCCCTTGGATGGTTCTTTGGATATGGAAGCGGAAAAGCAGCGTCTGGGACGAGAAATTGCGAAACTGGAAGAAGAAATCGAGACGGTGCGGAAGAAGTTGGCGAACGAAAATTTCGTTAGCCGGGCGCCGGCTGCCGTGGTGGAAGAACACCGTAAACGAGAGACCGATTTTCTCAGCCGGCTGAAACAACTGCGCGACCGCCTGGTATCGATGGCCGAATGAACCGGCGAATACAATTAAACCACGAATGGACGCGAATCAGAAGAGTTCCAAGGTCGTGGCCGGTGTTTAAATCGATGATTTGAAGTTTCAATGTCCGCAGGGTCCCCGATGACCAAATGCTTCGAGCTAGCTACATCCATCGACCAACATTAGCGTTCATTCGCGTCCATCCGTGGTTTAGCTTTCTTCTTCCTGTTCTTTTACGGGAAATTCTGCGGTAAATTGGTTGCCTGCCGGTCCGATGGCTCAACATCTCGAAAAAATATTGGCTCATGCTGAGCGACAGCTTGTCTCCGAGGGCAAGGAGCGGCTTCGAGAAAAACTAAACCTGTATAAGAAGTACCTTAAACTGGAGGAACACCGGTTAAGGCTAAAGCACTATTCGGGCGCCGGCGGATTGGAAGTGGTCCGGGACAGGGCGACGTTGTTGGATGTGGTGTTGAGGCATCTGTTCGAAGGGGCTCTCGAGTTTTCTGTGTTTGCAACCCAGACTCCGCCTGTGGCGCTCTTGGCGATCGGCGGATATGGCCGGGGCGAATTGAACCCCTACAGTGACGTCGATATTTTGTTCCTGCATGAAAGCGGGAAGATCCAGGCGGACGCTGCCGAGGTGATCGAGCAAGTCCTTTACATGCTGTGGGATATCGGGTTCAAGGTCGGTCACGCGACCCGGTCGATTCACGATGCGATTCGTCTCGCCAACTCGGATGTTCTAACGAAGACCTCATTGCTTGAGTCCCGATACCTGGTTGGGAACCGAAATCTGTACGCAAAATTTCGGCGCGATTTCTTCGAGCACTGCGTTCGCGGCCAAGTAAACGCTTATCTGACCTGGCGTTTGGCTAACCAAGAAGAACGCCATCGCAAATACGGCGGCTCAGTGTTCATGCAGGAGCCGAACGTCAAGAACGGGTGTGGTGGGTTACGCGACTACCAAAACATGCAGTGGATCTGCTACTTCCGCGACGGAGTGATGAGCACGGCGAAACTGGTAGAGCGCAAATATATTTCCGAGAGCGATCGGCGTGCCATTGATCGGGCTTACGACTTTCTCCAGCGAGTAAGAACCGAGCTCCACTATATCAACAAACGGCCTACGGATGTGCTGACGCTCTTCCTGCAAGGGCAAGTGGCCAACCACATGCATTACCCGCAGAAGACCGTGGTCCGGCGCAGTGAGGCGTTCATGCGCGATTATTTTCAACATGCGCGCACGATCTATCTCACCACCACGCGAATTACCGAGCGTTTTTTACTACCCGAGAGCACGCCCAAGGATACTCGGCCGATCTTCGGCTTTTTAGCAAAGCGCAGGCTGCAGACCGAGCATTTCGACGGCTTCTATAGCCAAAACGGGCTGGTCTACTACGAGAGTCGGGATATTTTCCGGGACGACCCCTACAGGCTGTTGAGGGTCTTCTTACATGCTCAGCAACGTGAGCTTGAGCTGAGCCCGGAGCTGGAACAACTGATTGGCCGAAGAACTCGGTTGATTAATCGGACCTTCCAATATGCGCGCGCCGCACGCGAGACGTTTCAGGCGATTCTTTCACGCAAAGGGCAGGTAGGACGGATCTTGCGAATGATGCACGAAGTCGACGTGCTCGGGCGTTACCTGCCGGAATTCGGAGAAATCACTTGCCTCGTCCAGCACGAATTTTTCCATCGCTACACGGTCGATGAGCACACCCTGCGATGTATCGAAAAGCTGGATGAGTTAATCGATACGGCGGACCCGAAGCTAGCTGACTACCAAGTCTTGTTTAGAGGGTTAGATGATCCGTTCGTCCTTTATCTTGCGTTGCTCCTCCACGACACGGGTAAGGCATCGGGCGCGCGCCATCATGCAGAAGCCAGCGCTCTAAACGCGCAAAAGGTTTCCGCTCGGTTGCAACTCTCACCGGAAAGAAGAAGCCGGCTCATTTTGCTAGTCGACCATCACCTGACCTTATCCGAGATCGCCCAACGCCGAAATATCGAGGATCCGGCCACGATCGCCGCGTTCGCGGAGAATGTCCGGAACCAGGCAAATCTAGATTACCTGATGCTACTGACATTGGCTGACGGCCAGGGGACTAGCGGCCAAAATTGGTCGGATTGGAAGGAGACGCTAGTTTGGCAACTTTACAATGCGGCTTCTAGTTATTTGCGGGATGAGGCGGAGTTCTTCAAGCAGGCGCGGATTGAACGGGCTGGACTTCGGCAGGCAGTGTCGAAACGGATGGCCCGTGATTTCGGGGAAGAGATCGATATACACTTCGACTCCATGCCGGAGCGGTACTTTCAGAGTACTCACGTTAACGATATCGTCGGGCATATCCGGCTGGTTCGAAGCTGGTTAGAATCCCGCTACAATGATCCCGCCGGGGCGCTGAGCGCCGGTATTCGCTGGCAGGATAAGCCGGACCAGGGGCATAGCGAGGTTTGGGTTTGTACCTGGGATCGAGTGGCCCTGATGGCGAAGATCGCCGGCTCTTTTGCGACGGCATCCGTTAATATTCTCAGCGCAGACGCTTATACCCGAGATGACAATATCATGCTCGGAGTCTTCCGAGTCTGCGATCCGCATTTCCAGCCGGTCACTCAGGCATCTGAACGGAACCAAGTCGAATCCGTGCTGAGCCAAGCGTTGAGTGAATCTGATTTCGATTTCGGTCCGCTGTTGAAGAAAGCTCGCCGGCGTACTGTCTACCAAGTTAGCGAAGAGATCGAGTTGCCGACCAAACTCACGATTTCGAACGAAGTGCATCCGGCTTACACCGTGATAGATTTGCAGACCGCGGACCGGATGGGCTTGTTGTACGATGTGCTTTGTTGCTTTGCTCAGGCCGAGATTAATATCGCTCACTCTCGAATCGCCACGGAAAAAGGTGCTGCGTTCGACAGCTTTTACGTGAATGACTCGGAGGGCAGAAAACTAACGAACCAACCGCTGCTTGATCGGCTGGGTTCTAACCTGCTGACGGCCGCCACCAGTCTAACGCCGTGAAGGCCGAAAACGCCGTGAACGCCTTCCCGATCAGTAGTTCACGGCGTTCACGGCGATCCCAGTGTTCTCGGCGTTGTAAGAAATGCGTCTCTTCTATCATCTAGTAATCAGGGACGCGCTGCGGCATCCGTTGCTGACCTCGATCAATATCCTGAGTGTCGCTTTGGGGGTGGCTGTCTACCTGGCGATTCAGGTCACAAACCATAGCGCCAATCGCGCCTTGGCAGCCAGTGTTGATGTGACGGCTGGGAGAGCAAACCTGGAAGCGGAAGGCGAGATCGATGACGCGGTTTTTCCACGCTTACAACAAGTGTCCGGATGTAGCGCGGCGACGCCTTTGCTCGAGAGAATTGTGACTCTTCCCGATTATCGAGGAGAGTATCTCCATCTACTCGGTGTCGATCCCTTCACTGATAGTGAATTTCGTACATTCGAGGTTAAGGATCTCGCGGGGGTAAAGGCGGTGTCCGATCGCTGGTTCAGTGATCCCACCGCGGTTGCCGTCACAAAGGCGTTCGCCGAGTCGCATCATCTTGTCGCCGGCAGTAGGTTTCGAGTTCGATTAGGGGAAGCAGTGAAATCGCTGGCGGTCACCTATCTTTTGGATGCACCGGAAGCCGATTCGCATTTGGCGGCAATGGATATCGGTTGGCTACAGGAATTGGCCGGCGAAGCAGGAAAGTTTTCATCGGTACTGTTTCGGCTCAGCGATCCCTTGAATCCGGCGCCGGTGATCGAACGGTTGAAACGCATCTTACCGCCGACCGTCTCGATTGAGACACCACAATCGCGTAGCTCGCAGATAGAGAAAATGGTGGCGGGTTTTCAACTCAATCTCAGCGCGCTGAGCATGGCTTCGTTGATGGTCGGCGTTTTTCTGATTTACAATACCGTTTCCGCGTCGGTTGTGCGGAGACGCCCGGAGATTGGGATTTTGCGGTCGCTGGGTGTCTCCAAGCTGGGTGTTCGCCTGCTTTTTCTAAGCGAGGCTAGTTTCTACTCCATTGGCGGGGTCATTCTCGGAATTGTGCTCGGCCTGATGCTGGCTACGCGGTGCATCGAGATAGTGTCCGAAACGATTAGCAATTTGTACATTTTAACCAGCATCGAACATCCTTTGGTGCCATGGGATCAGATCGTGCTGGTTAGCCTGTTCGGCTTGGCGACCGGCTGGGTTGGAGCTTGGGTCCCAGCCGCCCAAGCGGCCAATCTGCCGCCGTTACGGGCTTTGAATCTCGGGTTGTTAGTTGAAAGTAGTCAACGGTTCCGGCCCTGGACACTGGCGCTTTGTAGCGGTGCGATTTTCTTTGCTTTCATTAGTGGGTGGGCTGCGCTTCGGCTGCACATCCCGATCTTGAGTTTTGGCCCTGCTGCTCTCGTGCTGGTTGCCGCCTGCCTGCTTGCTCCGGGTATTACCCACGGTTTCGGAGGGTTGGTCGCGAGGCTGTTTGCACGCCGGTATTTAATAAAGTTGGCCGCGCAAAATCTCGTTCGTTCTCTCTATCGGAACTCGGTGACCAGCGCAGCGCTCGGGTGCGCCGTCGCGCTTCTGGTCAGCGTTTCCATTATGATTTTTTCGTTCAGGGTGACCATGGATCGATGGATGGGTAAGCGGTTAGTCGCTGATGTTTTCGTTACCCCGACCGAAAATCAAGTTACCGGATTTGAGAGTTACGTTAGCCCGCGCCTAATCGATTTCTTGAAAGGTTTTCCAGAAGTCGAAACTTTGGCCAGTTACCGGGAACTCTCGGTGAAGATCAAAGGAGAGAACGTGACTCTCGGGGTGACCAGCGATTCACCCAGGAACGCCCCTGAATTCATCCGCGACAGAGATGAGGACAAGATGCGAGCCTGGCGTCAACCCGACAGCGTGATTGCTTCCGAACCGCTTGCTCGGAGGCTCGGATTAACCGTGGGGAGCCGGGTGTCGATTCCGACACCGCTCGGACAACGCGACTTCACCGTTGCCGGTATTTTCTATGACTACACCAGCGATCAGGGCCTCTTATTGATCCAGCGTCCAAATTTTGAGCGTTTCTGGGCTGATAATCGAGTACAGGCAATCTCGCTTTATCTCCGGCCGGGGGATTCTCCGGCCGCGCTCATCGAGCGAGTGCGAGCGTCGTACCCGGAGGCAGAGGCATACGCGTTCCAATCCAATCGCGAACTGCGTAGAGTTGTAGAAAAGATTTTCGACCAGACCTTCCAAGTGACCAACCTGCTGCGCGGAATCGCTCTGGCGGTCGCGATCATCGGGATTATCCTTAATCTCACCGTGATCGTAAAAGAGCGAGAACGCGAGCTCGCCGTGTTGCGTAGCCTGGGTGGGTCTTCTATTCAATTGCTATTTCTGATTCTGCTTGAAGCCCTTTTTCTAACAGTAGTGGCGGTGTTGATCGGCGTAGCCGCGGGCTGCGCTTTAGCGATCGTCTTAACCGAAGTGATTAATGTCGCATTCTTCGGCTGGACAATCCCAGTGAGTTTTCCCTGGACCGATATTCTGGGCATAAGTTTTCTGCTAATGGCCGTAGGAGTTCTTGCCGGCCTCTTCCCGGCTCTTCTCGCCGCCCGGCCTTCGAATCTAAGAGTCCTTCGATCGATGTCCTAAACCGAAGCTGAATGAATTCTCCGCTCAAAAAACTCCGGAAAGGATCAGCTTCCATGGTGCGGACGTTGCCTGCGGTGATGGCGTTCTCGGTGCTCTTCGACTTCGCCTTGTCGGCAGAAACTCCGGGAGCTTCCGACTTCGCTGACCCTTGGGATGTTGGCGCCGCCAAAGAGGTGCTTCGTCGGACTTCGTCTTCGGACAAGCCGGTGTTGACCCCCGAAGGGTGGCGTTTGGCGGCGCCTGGTTACGAGTTTCATTTTCCGGAGGACCACGGCCCGCACTTCGATTATCGGACCGAGTGGTGGTACTTGACCGGTAACCTGCAAACACCGGATGGGAGAGAGTTCGGTTATGAACTGACGTTCTTTAGGTATGGCTATCGATCGCCGGTTCAACGGATGCCGGTGAAATCCCGGTTTGTGATGGACGACGTGAAATTCGCCCATTTCACGGTGACGGACGTGCCAGCGAGAAGCTTTCATGTGGCTGAGCGGACTAGTCGAGGTGCATATGGCGATGCCGGCTTTCTCTCGGGAGTACATCTGGCCTGGATCGGAGACTGGGAACTGGATCTTGGCCAACAGTTCGTGGCCAAGGCCGAAAACGGCGACAACGCTATCGATTTGGAGTTGGTCCCCGAGAGGCAACCGGTGTTGCAAGGTGAAAATGGTTACAGTCGAAAGGCCAGCAGTGGCGATCATGCATCCGAGTACTATTCGATTACCCGAATGCGTACGCAGGGATCAGTCGTGGTCGCCGGCCGGCGGTTTCAGGTCTCGGGCCTCTCCTGGTTCGATCGGGAATGGAGTACGAATCAACTCGCGCCCAATCAAGTGGGCTGGAACTGGTTTGGTATTCAGCTGGCTGATGGCGCCGATTTGATGCTCTACCAAATCCGGCTTCAGAACGGGTCGATTGACCCTTGTTCTAACGGAAAATGGATCGCTCCCGACGGTCATACGGTTGATATCGCCAACCGAGAGTTTACTCTTGTGCCGACACGTTTCTGGACCACGCCTGACAAACAGGCGACCTACCCGATCGGGTGGCGTCTGAAGATAGAGAAACTTGGGCTGGACGTTGAAATTAGTACCCCCGTTCAAGACCAAGAATTGAACGTCGGGGTGAGATACTGGGAAGGTTGTATCCGCGTGCAAGGGACGGAAAATCGGCAGCCGGTGGATGGGAAAGGTTATCTTGAACTAACAGGATATGCCGGCGGAACGCCCGGAATCGGCGATTCGCCGGCGAAGTAGGTGGCGCGTCAGGACGCTGCCTAGCAGGAGTGCTAACGCGAATAGGACGAACAGGACCTATACGTCGTATGACCTATAAATCATATGGGTCGTATAAGTCCTATCTGGTCAGACGCCCAGCGCGTCCCGGTACCGCCCGATCCCCATGTCCGAAAACGGCGAGACACCGCCTCCGAACCGATCGATACTGGTGGCACCATGAATTCGCAGCAGTACTACGAAGTGCTCAAAGCGCGAGACAGGCGATTCGACGGTGTATTCTTTATTGGCGTTAAGACCACCAAGGTTTACTGCCGGCCGATCTGTCCATCGCGACGTCCCTTGATGCAGAATTGCGAATTCTTCCAGTTGGCGGCAGCAGCCGAAGTCGCAGGGTATCGCCCCTGCTTGCGATGCCGGCCTGAGCTAGCGCCGGGTAACGCTCCGATTGATGCTGAACAACGGTTTGTCGGAGCGGCACTGCGCTATCTCGATCGAATGGAAGAAGCCAGTCAATCGATCCCGAAATTGGCCAGCGCCTTCCGTTTTTCGGATCGGCATTTTCGCCGGATGCTCACGAAACAAATAGGAGTCTCTCCGATTCAACTCATGCAAACCCGGAGATTACTGTTAGCCAAGCAATTGTTGACCGATACGAAACTCAGCGTCAACGAGGTTGCCTTAGCGAGCGGGTTCAAAAGCTTGCGCCGGTTCAACAGCTTATTCAAAGAGCGTTACCGGCTCGCGCCAACGGCACTGCGCAAAGATTCCCCAAAGACGACAGGTTCAGAATGTACGTTTCGTCTCAGCTATCGGCCGCCATTCTGTTGGAGCAGTTTACTTCGTTATTTTCGCCGGCGGTTTTATCGGGGAGCAGAGTACGTAAACGGGGCAAAATATTTCCGAACGGTTCGCATCGGTCGTTTAACCGGATGGATACTGGTAGAAGACGAGCCTGAGAAACACGCTTTGAAGATCGAAGTCGCACCGGATCTACTCTCAGTGCTCTTACCTTTGATAGCGCGCTTGCGACGTTTATTTGATTTGGATGCTTCCCCGGAACCAATCACGGCTGCGCTCGGCTCGTTAGCGGTGGGGAATCCAGGGCTAAGGGTACCGGGCGCTTTCGATGGGTTTGAAGTCGCGATGCGGGCGGTGCTCGGTCAACAGATTAGCGTCGCTGCCGCTACCACCATCGCGGGGCGGGTAGTCGAACGGTTCGGGGAAAAAATTGATACCCCGTTTCCTGAACTGAAATTCATGGTGCCAACTGCCGCTCAGGTGGCGTCCGTACCCATTGTTGATTTACGGAAAGTTGGACTAACCGAAGCCCGGGCGGCGACATTGGGAGGACTCGCCAAGGCGATAGCAGAAGAAAGAATAAATTTTTTGAATGCGGTCTCCTGGGAGGAAAGCGTTAGACAATTAACCGAGGTGCCTGGGATCGGACCTTGGACAGCAGGTTATATCGCAATGAGAGTGTTAGGTTGGCCGGACGCGTTTCCTCATCAGGACCTGGGTTTACAGAAAGCGCTTTCGGTTAAGAAAGCGTCAGAAGCTCTTGCGCTTTCAGAAAAATGGCGGCCCTGGCGAGCTTATGCCGCCATGCAGCTTTGGAATTCCTTGGAGCAACCACATGAACTATCAAATCATTTATCATAGTCCTGTCGGTGATCTAAAATTGGTCTCCGACGGCACGTACCTAATCGGTTTGCACTTTTGGTGGGACCGTCACCCCTCCAAATCGGAGGCAGAATCTGGTGACGACAAAATTGAACCATTCCCGAGAGTGGTCCGGCAACTCGATCAATATTTCGAAGGAAAAAGAACCGAGTTTGATATCCCGATCCGATTCATCGGGACACCATTTCAAGTAAGAGCTTGGGAAGCACTAAAAAGCATCCCGTTCGGAGAAACCATTTCCTACAAGGAAGAAGCCGCGCGTGTCGGTAGTGTTCCTCGTGCCGTAGGCCTGGCGAACGGACAAAACCCGGTCGCCATCATCGTTCCGTGCCACCGAGTGATTGGAGCTAACGGCCAATTGGTCGGATACGGAGGAGGCCTAGACCTGAAGAAGGCGTTACTGAACCACGAGACAACCGTCCGCGATTTCGGCCCGCACCGATTTGCTCCGTTCAAACGACGACCTCAGAGCCGAACCGCAGATGCAAGATAAATATCCGCAGATTACACAGATTAACGCAGATTTCGTTTTTGCATGTGGTTTTCGCAAATCGCTGGTGGTTGTTCGGTGGGCCTTAGATCACGAGGCGACTAAGGCTGAGAAGTATGGGTAGCCCCATGGCGTGGTTTACCTCGAGACGAAATCTGCGTTAATCTGTGTAATCTGCGGATAATAATCTCTGCGGTTCCAGGGCGACGACGTGTGCCAGTTAGTCAAGGCGTGCAATGGTCTCGTCGTATGAGGTTGAGGTGAACCAGCGACGCCAGGCGGCGGTGCCTGCGGTTGTGTCGAGCACGATGGTATTTGGGTGGGGAGGGAGCGTGTCGGCCGGCGGGTTTTGGCGGCAGTTAAAGCATATTGTATTACCGATGCGCTCAAAAAAATGGTTCTGTTCGCCCGGCGAGAAATGGACATGACCACTCACACACCAAGTTGGGTGGAGCCGTTCTAATATTAGCGAAAGTTCGGGGTTACCTGCCTTTGGGATGGCCAACTGGCTATTGGCCGGCGGTTCATGGTGAAGGACCAGTGATTTCCCAGAACTCGGTTTCCATTGATCGACTCGTCCATCGGCCCGATAACGGCAGCAGACAACGGTTAAGGATTCACCGGACTTCGTGCGGATGATTTTTTCGTCGCCGTCGACGGCAAACTGGTGATCCAGCTTTAGCGCCTGGATCCAACGGGTCGCTTTGGCGTAATGACTAATGACAACTAGGTCGGTGCTTGGGATAGGAACACCTGACCGGACTAAACTAGTTCCTGGCGGTAAATCATGATTCCCCGAACAAATTGCGACTGGCGTTTGTTGACGGGCCAGATGGGAAATCCATTGATAAAGAAAGACCATTTGTGGGAGAAAGCCGGTTGGGCATTCAAGGTCGAAGAAATCACCCGCGATACAGAGTAGATCGAAAAACGGCGCTTCCCGTTGTAACCAATCAAACCAGGGCCGATGAAAATGGAGGTCTGCGGTTAGGAGGATCTTCACGCTTCAATGATGAAGATCAAAAGCATGATCTGGAGCGGCCTTGGTTGCAAGCTCGGTAGCGTCCGGCAGCCGCCCATGCGCGTTAACATACCAGGCTGAAGCGCCCCGGTAGCGGCGACTGTCCATGATGCCCCTGAAGGAAGCGGCGCCGCTTGATAGGATCGAAGCGCGGGAACATCCCTAATCCAGCGCGCAGTCGTCATCCCAGCGTTGGGCAATGGCGACCGCGCGTTGGATTAGGCGCGTCTAGAAACTTCGCGCAACCGACACGGCTAGGATCATCAGCGGCACAATGGGACGGTCGCCGCTACCGGAAGGACGGTTCCCCGGACGAGCGGGAGCTCGTCCCTACCGGGGTCAGCAGAGTTGATAGTTCGGCGTCGTCATCATGAGCGTGGCTAACTCGCGGATTGCCTGATCGTCAACCGGAACCGGTTTAGTGGAGGCGACTTGAACGAATTTTTCTAAGAGAGCGGTTTCCGGTGGAGCTTGGAAAATCGCTAAGCTTAGTTTTTCCACTACTCGCCGTGAATCTTTTCGATCATCGGCCGAAACAATCCGCCAGATCGGCAACCCAACGGTTAACCGGGGTGGTGGAGTCGGCGCTGGGGGAGGCACCACCGGAGAGATAGGTTTTTGAGGCACTGAATTTTTCTGAGCTGCGACGCTCGCGTTCGGCACCGGTGTGCCCGGACTCTTGGGCTGGAGGATATTTGGTGAAGCCGTCACCCGGACATTGCCCGGGTCTCCGACCAGCGCGGTTACCGCGGTTTCCGCCATAGAGGCTTCCATGCTCAGCGCCTTGTTAATGGCCGGAACCGGAGTCGGCGTAGGGTTAGCGGCTGGTCCTTTGGGTAAGCCAACTTGTTCCGGAAGAATGCCAAAAACCAGCTCTCGTGCCAGCTCGTAGCGGTAGGCGAGGGTTGCGGTATTGATCCAGCTTTTGCCACCGTCCCATCCTTTAACATTAGGAGGATAAAAAGGAGTCTGCCCCAGTTGTCGGTAAATGAAGACTAACGGCTGGCCGCCTGGGAGTGGTACTCCTAACGTCTTCTGAGCTTGTACCAGGAGTTGAACCGGGGATTTGATGACCGCATTTCGGGCTTGCGTACTGAAAAACTCCTGGCTCGAAAGAACGATCTTCATGAACGACTTCAGGTCATAACGGCCATGCCGGAACTCTTCGGCCAAAGCATCAACCAATGACGGCGCGGGATCATCGTAGGCGAAGAAGCGCCAGATCTTGGCAGCGATGAATTTCGCGCACTGCGGCTGTTCCAGAATAATATCGATCACCTGGTCGCCTCGCCATGGTCCGGTTTTGCCCAGAAACATTTTCTCGCTGGGATCGAACTGCGGAATGGCGAACCGGAACTCTTCGGCGGGACCAGCAACTCGGTAACCGGTGAAGGCGCGAGCCGCCGCTTTGACATCGTCTTCGGTATAATGTCCTTCTCCCAGAGTAAATAGTTCCATCAACTCTCTCGCGAAATTCTCGTTCGGGTGCTCTTTCTGGCTGGAGCCGAGATCTAACCAAGCAATCATCGCAGGATCGCACGAAATCGCCTTCACTAGGACACCGAAATTCGCGAGAGAGTATCGTCGAAGTGTCTCGTTCTGCAGCCACATCCGGTAAGCGGAGACCTTATCAGCGCTGGTAGCAAAATGCCCATGCCAGAACAGAGTCATCTTCTCCACAAAGGGAGCCGGTGAATGACACATGCGGAGCGTCCACCAATCGATCAGATCCGCCATGTAAGCTGCCTTGCGAATATTCAGGTCTCGCTGAAGCTGAGCTTTTTCGTCAGGGGTAGTCGCCGGGTTGCGAATCCTCTGTAGCAGATCGTCATCCCGAGTCGGATACGCCCAATCCGGAGGCGACCCATTGTCGGGCGGCGTTTGTAGAAGATGATTGAGCGTAGCTTCCAGTCCTTGTTGTGACCATTTCTGCAGCTCATCTGGTGTCTGGCCGAAACCGGCTCTTACCGCCAGATGAGCCGCCGCCTCATAGTTCCAACGAGCTGGTGGTAAAGGCGTAAACATAGTGGTTCAGAGTTGGCGGTTTGCCGTTTCTCGTTAGCGGTTTGCGTTTCGCTGTTCACAGTTGATTCGGCCGAGCCAGTGGCGCCAGGGGTAGCGGTCCGGCAGCCGCCGGATCCCTTTACACCGAGAGGGTTTTCCCAGCAAAATGTACCTTAAACCAACGGTAGCGTGTTGAAATCACGGCCGAGAATTTTCGAAGCCGGGGCTTTCATCCAACCATTCAAAACTGTTGTGTAGACAGATCTAAAATCAACGGTGTGGATCAGGTCTCCCTGATCAAGCTGCTCCAAAGACGGATGTTTACCATAGAGACCAGGCTTAACGTTACCCCCGCAAAGGAACATCGGCGCGGCAGTCCCGTGATCGGTACCTTTGCTAGCGTTCTCCGCGACCCGGCGGCCGAATTCGCTGAAGGTCATGACCAATACCCGATCCCAGATTCCTTTGGAGGTTAGATCATTGGAGAACGCGGCGAGAGCGTCCGCTAACTGGCCCAAAAGATTGTTGTGCGAATTTTCTTGGGCATTGTGCGTATCGTAGCCGCCCTGGCTAGTGTAGTAGACACGCGTGGGCAATCCACCGCTGATCAGTCGTGCTATGAGAGACAGTTCATTTCCCAGCGGGGTTTTAGGGTAGGTCGCCTCGGCTTTGACCCGTTTGAGGATCGCGCCGATTTTGTCGGTTCCTACTTGGGCGTCGAGCGCGGTTCGTTGGAGGTATTCGATGGCCGAAAGTGATGATTCGCTCGGGCCGTTAATCGAGCCAATGGAAGCGCCGCTGCTCAAGTCATGGTCCTGGGTTATTCCATTGAGTTCGTTAAATACCTGTTGTTCGGAAACATCAGCTTCTTTACCGAACCCAAGCCTGCCTCCTGGTGTCATGGCGATACCGGTGCTTTTTTCGGCAGTAAAGGTTTGCGGTAGTTGGCCGCCAATAGTTACCCCGACGGTTGGATCCTCGCCGCCGCAACAGTTATCAAAATAGCGGCCGATCCAGCCGGTTTTCACGAACTTGTCGGCGTCGGATGCCGTTTGCCAAATTTCGGTCGATCGGAAATGCGAACGATTCGGGTTCGGATACCCGACACCTTGGATCAGCGCCAGCTTACCCTGGTCATACAGGTTTTTAAGCGGCGCCATGCGCGGATTGAAGCCGACGTAGCCGTCCAGGCTGAGTACCTTGTCCCGCGGGATGTTGATGGTCGGCCGCGCCCGATAGTAAAGGTCGTCCGCGAACGGAATCAAGGCGTTCAGCCCGTCGTTGCCCCCGGCAAGTTGTAGCACCACTAGAATCGGGTGATCTTTTCCGGTGGCGATTTGGGTCGCAGACTCAGCCGCTTCAGCGTTCAGGAAGGAGAAGGTCCGTTCGACGAAAATGGGAACGGTCCAACTTAAGGCCGCGCCTAAGATGGAGGTACGCAGAAAGTGGCGCCTGGTCAGTACATCGGGTTCTTGCGACATAGTAGTTAGCAGACTTGATAGTTAGGAGTCATCATCATCAGTACGACCAGGTCTCTGATCGCGTCATCAGCCAACGGAAGTGGCTTGAGCTTTGCCACGCTTAAAATCCGATCGAATAGCTGCGGATCAGGCGTGGTTTGGAACGTGCGCGCGTAAAGCTTGCGCAGTGTCGCTTCGGGGTTTGCCCTATCTTCTTCCGTGACCAAATTTTCGACCGGAAGCGCGGTTAAACGTACCGCGTTGGCTCCGGCCGTCAGGTTTACCATTTGGGGAGAGGCAGAAGCTTGAGGCGTCGGCGTGGGCCGGGGTCCACTAACCTCTCTGATTCCGGCGACCAGCTGGCGGGCTAACTGGTAGCGGAATGTCAAAGTCGCGGTGTTAATCCAGCTTTTGCCTCCATCCCAACCTTTTACGTTAGGCGGAAAAAAAGGGACCTGGCCCATCTGGCGGTAAACTTGGATCAGAGTGCGTCCGGTTGGAATGCTCACGCCTAAGGTGCGACCGGCTTCGACCATATACTGGACGGGACTCTTCACAATAGCATCCCGGGCCTGCTGACCGTAAAACTCTTCTGATGAGAAGATAGTCTCCAACAAGGGGCGGATTTCATAGTTCCGCCGGAAGATCTCGGATAATCTGTCAGTGAGCTGCGAGTCCGGATCTTCATAGGCGAAGTGTTTCCAGATCTTAGCGCTGATAAACTTTGCTGCCTCCGGCTGTTTGAGAATAATATCGATAATCTGGTCGCCGTTCCAATTGCCGGTTTGTTCCATGAAAGTCTTAGTGCCGGCGTCGAACTGATTTTTAGCGAACCTGAACTGTTCTGCGGCTCGGTTGATCCGATAACCGGTGAAGGCTCGGGCCGACTGCCTAATATCCGTTTCCGTATACTTTCCTTCACCTAAGGTGAACAATTCCATAAGCTCACGCGCGAAATTCTCGTTAGGATGCTCGGATTTGCTCGATGCTAAATCGAGATAAACCATCATAGCGGGATCGCGCGAGATCGCTTTTGTCAGAGTTGCGAAATTGCCAAGGGCGTGACGTCGCAATGCTTCGTTCTGTTGCCAAAGTTTGTAGGGCGATCGTACTTTGAGTGCGCTCGTCGCGAAGTGACCATGCCAGAATAAGGTCATCTTCTCGACCAGAGGCGCATGCGTGGCAAGCATGCGCTGAGTCCACCAATTGACGAGCTCAAAAAGCTGTTCATTGACGGCTTGTCGAACTGTCCGCTTGGCAGCCGCTGTTTCCTCCCCGGACATCGCCGCTTGTACTCGTTCTCTTAAGCTCACGAATTGATTCGGAGCTGCGCAACTCGGTTGAGGCGAGCTTTCCATCTCGGGATGGAGCAACTCTTGGAGGGTAGCTTCTAGACCTTGTTGGGTCCAACGTTCCAGTTGGTCTGGCGTGCCGCCAAATCCAGCTCGCGCGGCCAAATGCGCGGCTGTATCGTACGTCCAATTCGTTCTAGGCAGCTCACTTAACATGACTTTGAATCGTACCCCGATCTGTTCTTTGCCACGAACTGCGGTCGACCGGCCGATCCCGGACTAGCGGAGCTTCATGTACTGAATTGACGCGAACCGTTAGAACAGGTTTCATGGAGAATCCTTGAAAACCGCAAAGAATCCTTTAAAAGCGCCGGGTAGGGACGAGCTCCTGCTTGTCGGTTCCGGTCAGCCGGATTCTATTTAAGACGAGCAGGAGCTCGTCCCTAACGGGCGCTTTTTAAAGGATGCTATGCGGTTTATAAATCTGACGCGTCGGAATGAGATCGGCGCGAATTCTTACTTCTTAGAAATTGATGGTCGCAAAATCATTTTAGATGCGGGTCTGCATCCGCAGAAGTACGGCGACGAAGCCCTGCCGAACTATCGGCGCATTGCCGATGGCGAATTGGATGCAGTCTTCATTACTCATGCGCATCAGGATCATATCGGGTCGCTCCCGCTCCTGACTCGGCGGCAACCGCAGGCGAAAGTGTTTATGACGTCGGCAACCGCTCGGCTGACGGACATCATGTTGCATAACTCAGTCAATGTGATGTCGCGGCAGCGGGATGAGCTGGCTTTAGGTAGCTACCCTTTGTTTACGCACCGCGAAGCAGACCAATCGAGAGAGGTCTGGCACGAGGTTGGTCTTGGCCAACGGTTAAGCATTGAAGGCGAAAGACTCGGGTCCACCGGATCCGAAATGAGTTTCGAGTTCTTTAACGCCGGCCATATCCTGGGTTCGGCCGGCGTCCTGTTCCGAGAGGGTGAGCAGAAAATCTTTTACACCGGCGACGTTAATTTCCTGGACCAAACTTTGCAAAAACGGGCTGAGTTCCCAGAGGACTCATTGGATGTGCTGATTATAGAAACGACTCGGGGAGATCGTGCCTTGACGCCGAATTTCTCGCGAGCCAGTGAAGAAGACCGGTTTCTACAATGTCTGCTTGAAGCATTCGCGCGAGGTGGTTCTGTTCTGATCCCGGTCTTTGCCTTAGGTAAGACTCAGGAGGTGCTTGCTATGTTGCATGGTTTTCGATCGAGCGGCGCCCTGGAAGCGCCAATTTATATCGGCGGTCTCAGCACAAAGATCACGATGGTTTATGATCAGCTCGCCTCGAATTCGCGGCGGTCGCTCGAGGGTCTGCAGCTGTTGGCAACATTATCTCCCTTCGTTTTGAACGGGCGAGAAGTGGCCAGCACCCAGATTCAGCGTAATCGCCTCTACGTGCTTTCCAGTGGCATGATGACGGAGCATACGTTGTCGAACCAAATGGCCGGCCGTTTTGTCGATCGACCTGAGCAGTCCATCTTCTTTGTTGGTTATGCCGATCCTGAGTCACCGGGCGGCCGTCTGAAGGCTGCCCAAAACGGCGATTTGCTGCGATTGGAAGAAGGCGGTTCCCGGTTGCCTGTGCTCTGTTCGCGAGACCAGTTTGATTTTAGCGGACATGCTCCTCGTGAATTGTTGATGGAATACATCGTCAAAACGGCGCCGAAAGTTGTCATTCTTGTTCATGGCGATCCTCCATCTTTGGAGTGGTTCCGGCAAGCGATCGCAACCGCGCTGCCGGCTTGCCGGGTTATTATCCCCGAGCCGGATAAGGAGTTTGAGCTCTGACGAGCGCGTGCCCGTCAGGAAGTCAGTGAAATCTTGGTGCGCTTTTCAATCGCGCGGCGAGCCAGGCGCGGTAGCAGGACGATCAGAGCGATCGAGGCCGCGAGGCTGATCGCGACTAATACTATTTCACCGCCGCCTTTGTTCAGGTTTCCCGACGCCAGCGCCTGGAGACCGGCTTTTCCGGCGCTGCCCAGTTGCGAGAACAAAATCATGCCGGGGATCGCTCCCACGAAGCTGGTGATGAGATAGGGAAGGAACGGAATAGCGGTCAGCCCGTAAAGATAGTTCGCTAACCCAAACGGGATGGGACATAGCCGTAAAAGGAAAACGATCTTCCAACCTTCCTCGGCTATAGCTTGGTCGATCGCCTTGAAGGTTGGCCGCCCCTTCAATTGATCCGCGAGGTCCTTTCGCAAAAACAGACGCGAAAGAAAGTAGCCTGCGGCTGCGCCCAGGATAATACCAAGCGCGGAAGTGAATAACCCGAGGGTGAATCCGAAGACCGCTGACGCTGCGACAATGAAAGGGCTAGCAGGTAATAGGCAGAGACTTGAAACTGCGTTTAGCACCGCAAAGATAAGAGCGCCAATTACGCCCAATTCCCCAAGCCAGGTGGACGCGTGCTCGAGCGTCGGCACTAGCGGAAAATAATATGCCGCCGACGCCAGGACGATCACCGTCCCTACTGCGACGAATAACTTGACCTTAATAGACGACAACACGCGACACCAATGGCTAGCCCCTGACGGACCTGGGCCCGCCTTGTCTCTTTCCAAACAACAATTACTTCACTATATGGGTGTTCACCAAGCGCGTGAGCTCAAACATGTCGACTTCTTTTTTGCCGTTAAAGACGACTTCGAGCGCCGCATCAGCTTTGATCTGCTTCTTGTGCTGAAGCTTATGCTTCTTGATATATTCCCAAACCTTTTTGGTAACTTCGGTTCTTGGCAGCGGAGAAGACCCCACGATTTTTGCCAGCGCTTCATCGGGTTGAACCGGCTTCATGAACGCGCTGTTTGCTTTGCTTTCGTTGGACATAGGATGGCTTTAAAAAAAACGGCTATTGGCAAATCAACCATAAATTGCCGTCAGTAGCGAGGGGAATCACCCGTTTTTAGCGTCCTTCTGCGCCCTGGAGAATAGGTCGTTAGCTTCCGCCAGCGTCTCATGACTGCCGATATCGTACCAAATCCCGGCAATTGGGTAGGTAAAAACGTCAGTTCGCTGGTGCAGCCACTGGACAAACCGGCCCGGCTGATCCGGATTATTTCCCTCGGCAATATAGGTGTTCAACCGGCGGAGAACCTCCGGACGATAGTAGTAAAGAGCGATCCCGCAGATGGTACTGGTAGGGTTTTCCGGTTTTTCCGCGAACTTAGTAAGAATACCGGCCGGGTTTGTGGTTAATTCGTTATATTTACGGGCCTGTTCCAAGGTCTGAACATTGTAGACGCCCAATGTGGCCGGATGCTCACGTCCAAATTCTGCGAAACCGGCCAGCGATTCGCTGAATAGGTTATCTCCGGCTACAATCAGTAGATCGTTGGAAAATAGATCGGCTTTATTGGCTGCAAAGTAGATGTCCCCGATCGCTCCCAGTTTATCCGAATCTGAATTCGAACCGTCGCTGATCACCTCAAACCGCAGCGACCCGCTGCCGGCATAAGGGCCGGCCCAGTCCGCAAAATCCTTCTCAAACCGGTTGTTGGTTACGATAAAGACCCGCTCCAGACTGCTGATCGGTTCAAGCTGCTCAACGACATGCTGGATGATCGGCTTTCCTGCTACCGGGAGCAGCGGCTTCGCCCGGTTTAAAGTGAGCGGATAAAGTCGAGTGGCGTATCCGGCTGCCAAGATCAGAGCGTTCATAGTTCGGACGGAACCTAGAGTAGTAGGGGGCGGATAGCCAATAGCCAATAGCCGATAGCCAAGGCTTCCAAGCCGATAATTGACTATCGGCTATTCTCCGAAATACCGATCGAACAGGCCGATCAACCCTCGAACCGTGGTTTCTACTCGAAATTTCTCTTTCACCACGGTCAGACCGCTCTGGCCATAGGTCTTTCTCAGGTCCGGGTGTGTGCCCAGGAAAGCGATCGCGTCAGCTAACGCGTCGACATCTCTTTCCGGGACGATTAGGCCATTCGTCTGATTAGCTACGATCTCACCGATGCCCCCAAGTCCGGTGGCGACAACTGGTAGGCCACTCGCCATCGCCTCGATAATTACGGTAGGAAGATTGTCCTGGTCCCCGGATCCGTCTTCAACAGCCGGAAATGCGAAAAGATTACTTTGGGCGAGCAAGTCGACAATCTCCGGCTGAGTCTTAGGTCCAGTTAGTTCGACGAACCTTCCTAATCCCAACTGATCGATCAATTGGCGCAAAGGAACGTGTTCCGGACCGGCGCCGACGATCTGGCAGCGCAGCTGTAACCCTTTCGCAATCAAAGTATTACACGCTCTTATCAACACCTCAAAACCTTTCTTCGGAATTAGGCGGCCTATTGAAATAATCCGCAATGTACCGGCGCTCGGCTCCGCCAAACGGAATGGTTCTAAGTTTAAGCCATTGTAAACGCGATGAATCTTGTTAGCAGATTCCGGGAATTTTGATTGCAGGTAGGCGGTGCTAAAATCCGTTTCTGTAGCTACAAACTCCGCATCTTGGATCAATTGCTTTAGGGGTAGCCGCTGGTCCGGTTTTTCTACGAAAATATCGTTGGCGTGTCCGGTGAAACTGTACGGGATTCCAAACAGCCGCTTGATCCACCAGGCGGTCCGCGTGGCAACTCCAGCAAAGTGGGCGTGAAGCCCGGTAATAGCTTCCTTTTCAAACAGGGGTCCTAAATGGACAGCATCATAGAAACGGTGTTTATCCCTGGGGTCCTGTTTCGGGTTCCAAACTTGCGAAAACCGCTTGCCGGCCATGCGCGTTAACACCTTGAACCGCAAGCTGTTAGAATCTGGAAGATAACGCACATCGATCCTGTCAAGCGGGATGTTCAAGGGTCGATCGTCATTTGGCCGGCGAATTGAAAAGACCGGCACAGGGAAGTCCTGGCGGTAAAGTTCTGCTACTTCCCGTGCACAAAAGGTCTTCGTAAAAGCAGGAAACCTTTCAAAGATATAGGCGAGCCTGCGTGCCACGGTAGTTTCTAATGCGAGCTAAGGGGAAGAACAAGGGGGGGAAAGAAGGAGTTACAGGAGTTTAGAAGTTCAGGAGTTCAGGAGGGGACCAAGGCTAGGTGCTCGAGGGACCAAGGGATTTTCCCAGCATTTTTCGGAACGGCGCTGCCTTCCATTCTGAACTCCGGCAACTCCTGAACTTCTTCTCCATCCTTGTGAAAAGTTTCACAAATTACTTGCCATTGTGCCTAGCTCTTGCTTTTTTACCGAGCCTACCCCTCCGGCCTTAGGCGTTCTTTGTCTTTTGCTGTTTAGAGATGCGGGATTATTGTCTCCAGGCCGGTGAAATACCCTAAATCCAATGCAGGCCACCACTATCCTTGCAGCCGGTGAAATCACGGTGCAGCCAAACTCGCTCTGGCCGAGTCAAACCTGGTTCACTAATTCTTTTGTTTTCACGGTCATAGTAACGGCGCTGATCGTGGTGGTGGCACGGGCAGCGACCCGCAAAATGGATCTAGTCCCTCGCGGCGCTCAGAACCTGATCGAGGCGCTAGTGGAAACTCTGTACACAACTTTTGAGAACATCGTCGGCCGTCGCATGATTTCCACGGTGTTCCCGGTGATCGCGACTCTGTTTATTTTTATCTGTGCGGCTAACTGGTTGGGCCTGGTACCCGGGGTAGGAACCATCGGGTGGGGGAAACCGGGACCTGGCTTGTTGAGTCTTAGCGAAATTAATGCGCCGCTCTTCCGGCCTGCCGATGCGGATCTCAATATGACGTTGGGCATGGCGCTGACCTTCATGATTTTGTGGCTGATTTGGACGCTGCGCGATGTCGGCGTCTTCGGCTTCGCCAAGGAGATATTCGGCCCAAAAGGTGACACCAAAGGCTGGATGGCGTTAGCCTTGATGCCGATCTTTTTCTTTGTCGGGCTTATCGAAATTCTATCGATCTTGCTGCGGCCGGTATCCCTGTCCTTGCGACTTTTCGGCAACATCTTCGCTGGCGAGACCTTGCTGCACACGATGACAAACTTGGGAGCGGCGTTACCGGCGCCTTTGAACTGGATCACATCGATCGCTTTCCCGCTCCCGTTCTATTTTCTCGAGCTGCTGGTTGGGGTTCTGCAGGCCTTGGTCTTTTCGGCGCTCTGCGGAGTTTACATCCGGCTATCAACTAGCCATGGCGACCACGGAGAAAGCGCGGCCCATTGAAATGACTTTCTTGCCGGGACCATCCAAGAGCGTGGGCGGCAAGATGATCCAAACAAAGAACAACCCAGAGAGATAGACAGTATGATCCTAGAACTACTCCCGATCTTGGCAGACGCCGCGAACAACGGAAACATTGCCGCCACTTTACCTCTTGCTTTCGCGGGAGGCGGAGCTGGTATTGGCGTAGGTTTGGTTGGTGGCAAGGCGGCAGAAGCGGTGGGACGCAACCCGGGCGCATTTGGCAACATTCTGACGATGGCGATCATCGGCATGGCGTTAGCGGAAGCGATCGCCATTTACGGTTTGGTCGTTGCTTTCACCAAATAAATAAAAACTGTACTTGCTGTGGGGAGAACATCCCCACAGCCCCCCGAATAAACCCCTTCGATCTATGGACGTCGCTCAACAGTTCGGAGTCTACTGGCCTAATCTGATCGCCCAGGTCATTCTCTTCTTCATTGTTTATTTCGTTTTGAGCAGGTTCGCCTTCAAACCGATCATGGCTATGCTCGAAGAAAGGCGGAGACGGATCGAAGAAGGACAGATAAACGCGGAGAAGATCAAACAACAGTTAGCCGAGGCTCAAGCCAAGTACGAAGAGACGCTGGCTCGGGCTAACGCTGAGGCTCAGCGGCTGATTGACGAAGTCAAAGCGAGCGGCGAGAAACTGGCCGAAGAAAAACGGCAGGCAGCTTTATCCGAAGCCCAGGAGATCATCCGGAGGACCCATGAATCTCTCACCTTGGAGCGGGAACGGACACTCTCAGAATTAAAGCGGGAAGTGGGTCGTTTAGTGATCGAAACGACCGAGCGGGTAACCAACAAAATTTTAACTCCTCAGGATCATCAGAAAATCAACGAAGAAACGGCCCAGCAAATCGCGGCCTAATAGCCATGAGAACGACGAAAGAAGCTCGGAAAACTTCCCGCCAGCTGCTCAAACTGAGTTTCACCGACGGAAGACTGGATCAACAAAAGGTAAATCAAGTGGTGCAATCTGTTTTAACTGAAAAGCCTCGGCATTACGGCGAGGTATTAAAGGATTATCAACGGCTTCTGCGTCTTGAGGTAGCGAAGCGACATGCGGTGGTAGAAAGCGCAACGGCGTTAAATTCAAATTTGAGCAGCCTTTTGATCACCAAATTGAAGGCTCGCTACGGCGATGATCTGACAATCGAATTTAAAACTAATCCAACCTTGTTAGGTGGGTTAAGAGTCAAACTCGGAGACGACGTCTGGGACGGATCGGTCCGCAACCGTCTTCGCGCCCTCCAGGAACAGATCTGATCGGGCAAGATGAGCACTATCCTAGAAGAGCTAGAAAGCAGCATCGCCGGACTGAAGACGGATACTACCCGTTCTAATGTCGGGACGGTTCGCGAATGCGGTGACGGAGTCGCGAAACTCGAAGGGTTGAGCGATGTGATGCTGAACGAAATGCTCGAGTTCCCCGGCGGGCTTTATGGTCTAGCTCTAAACCTCGAGGAAGACGAGGTCGGGGCCATTCTGCTGGGAGACTACCAAGAGATCACCGAAGGGACCGAGGTAAAGACCACCGGGAAATTACTTTCTGTTCCCGTAGGTAAAGGCCTCCTCGGGAGAGTGGTCAATGCGCTGGGTCAACCGATAGATGGGAAAGGCCCAATCAAGTCGGAAGTCAGCTACCCGGTGGAAAAGATCGCACCGGGTATCATTAAAAGGCGGAGTGTCACCGTCCCGGTACAAACTGGGATTTTGGCTATCGACGCCATGATTCCGATCGGGCGCGGCCAGCGGGAGCTCATCATTGGCGATCGCGCCACCGGCAAAACCACTGTAGCGGTGGATACGATAATCAGCCAAGCCAAGCTTAACCGGATGGCTGAAGAAGGTGCTATCAAGAATCATAAGCCGCTCTACTGCATCTATGTCGCGATCGGGCAGAAGAACATGAGCGTTGCCAGGACGATCGACGTTCTGGATAAGGCTGGGGCGCTGCCCTACACGATTGTGGTCTCGGCTCCGGCCTCGGAAAGTGCTACCACCCAGTACATCGCTCCGTACGCTGGCGCTGCCATCGGCGAGTGGTTCATGGACAATGGCATGGACGCTCTCATCGTCTTTGACGATCTTTCGAAGCACGCCGCCGCTTATCGTCAGGTTTCTTTGGTTCTAAAACGACCATCGGGTAGAGAGGCCTATCCGGGCGATGTCTTCTATCTCCATTCGCGTTTGTTGGAACGCAGCGCCCGACTGAATGAAAAAGCCGGCGGCGGCTCACTGACGGCTCTCCCGATTATCGAAACGCAAGCGGGCGACGTATCGGCTTACATTCCGACCAACGTCATCTCGATCACCGACGGACAGATTTATCTGGAAACCGACCTGTTTTATCAAGGGGTGCGTCCTGCCATCTCGGTTGGAATTTCGGTCAGCCGAGTCGGTTCAGCCGCCCAGATCAAAGCGATCAAGCAAGTGGCGGGCTCAACCAAACTGGATCTAGCCCAGTTCCGGGATCTGCAAGCATTCGCCCAATTCGGTTCCGATGTGGATCCGGGGACGCGGAAGAAGCTGGATCGAGGTCAGCGGGTGGTGGAGCTCTTCAAGCAGGTGCAGTACCACCCGATTCCGGTTGAAATGGAAGTGGTCCTTATGTTTGCCATGCAGAAGGGGTACTTCGATGATGTCCCGGTCGATAAGGTCAAGGATTGCCAGGAAAAATTGGTGGACTATTTCCGGACCCGGAAAGAAGACGTGCTGAAAGCTATCCTGGAAAAGTTATCGATTGATAAGGACCTTGACCAGCAACTCCAAGCCGCAATCAAGGATTTCAAATCCTTTTACAAGCCCTAGCGATTAATGGCTAACACGCTGGACATTCGGCGCAGGATCCGGTCGGTCAAAAATACCGCCCAGATCACGAAAGCGATGCAGATGGTGGCTGCCTCCAAAATGAGGAAGGCGCAAGCGGCTGCATTGGCGGGCCGGCCCTATCAAGAGGCGCTCGATCGAGTTTTGGGTGCGCTCCACGGAAAAGTCGATCCGCTGGAGAACCCGTTATTGGAAGAACGCCCGGTTCAGCGGGAGTTGATCGTCGTGATCAGCACGGACAAAGGTCTGTGCGGCCCGTTGAATACCAATTTGTTTCGGGAATTGGGCACGGTGGATGCGGCCAAGACTGGATTTGTGACCATCGGCAAGAAAGGCGTCCAGTTTCTGGCCAGAACCCGAAGACAACTGTTAGCCGATTTTCTGGCAAGTGAAATTCCGCGGTTTCGCGAGATTCGACCGGCTGCTGCCTTTTGTTCCGAGAAATTCCTGAGTCGCGACGTCGACCAGGTAAGAGTTCTTTATCCGAAGTTTATCAACACTTTGAACCAGCAACCGACGTTTCGCCGGTTACTGCCGATTGCTCCGGAAGAACTGACTTCAGCAGACCATAGTCCGGCCGGCGAGTTTGTGTTTGAGCCCAATGAACCCGCGGTTTTAGCCGCGGTCCTGCCTCACTATCTCAGTTACCAGATTTACCAGATGGTGCTCGACGCTCGCGCATCCGAACACAGCGCGCGCATGGTCGCTATGAAAAATGCGACCGATAACGCCAAGCAGTTAGTAAAAGATCTTACCCTAGAATACAATAAGGTCCGGCAAGCCAGTATCACGACGGAATTGCTCGAGATCTCCACCGCCCAACTCGCAGTGCAATAACGTCTGTTCCTATGAATGAAGGTAAAATTGTTCAAGTCATCGGCCCGGTAGTTGATGTCGATTTCGGGTCTATCGACCAACTGCCGAAGATCTACGACGCTTTGGAGATTGATTACTCGGTCAATGGCGCTTCCCATCATTTAGTCTTCGAAGTGCAGCAGCATCTCGGGGAATCCGTGGTACGCGCCATCGCCATGTCGTCGACGGAGGGCCTCAAGCGAGGAATGAAACTGCAGAGTCCTGGCACTCCAATCACCGTTCCGGTCGGAGAAGGTGTGCTCGGTCGAGTGTTCAACGTAATCGGAGAACCAGTCGATGAACGCGGTCCGGTTAGCTTTGAAAAGCGTTATCCGATCCATCGAAAGCCACCCACCTTGCTCGAACAAGATACGTCGGCCAGCATTTTGGAGACGGGCATTAAGGTGATCGATCTGGTTTGCCCCTTCTCTAAAGGCGGAAAAGTGGGAGCGTTCGGCGGAGCCGGCGTGGGTAAGACCGTGGTGATCATGGAACTGATCAACAACATCGCCAAGGGACACGGCGGTTATTCGGTTTTCGCTGGAGTAGGGGAACGGACCCGGGAAGGGAACGATCTGTACACAGAGATGTCGGAAGCAGGCGTCATCGACCAGAAAGACATCAGTAAATCGAAGGTGGCGCTGGTTTACGGGCAAATGAACGAGCCGCCCGGCGCCCGGTTACGGGTTGGGCTAACGGCGCTGGCCATGGCCGAATACTTCCGGGACGAGAAACATCAGGACGTGTTGCTTTTTATCGATAATATTTTCCGGTTCTCGCAGGCCGGCTCGGAGGTCTCGGCGTTGTTGGGTCGTACGCCTTCCGCTGTCGGTTATCAACCGACGCTGGCCTCCGAGATGGGCGATCTGCAGGAAAGAATCACGTCTACGAATAAGGGATCGATCACCTCGTTCCAAGCGGTGTACGTGCCGGCGGACGACTTCACGGATCCGGCCCCGGCCAACACCTTTGCGCACCTCGATTCGACCATCGTGCTGGAACGATCGATAGCTGAGCTTGGGATCTATCCGGCGGTGGACCCGTTAGCATCTACTTCGAAGGCATTGGCTCCTGACATCGTTGGTGAAGAGCACTACCAAGTCGCTCGAGGTATCCAACGAGTTCTCCAACGCTATAAAGATCTTCAAGATATCATTTCCATTCTGGGTATGGACGAGCTCAGCCCGGACGACAAACTGGCGGTCTATCGTGCGCGCAAGATTCAAAGATTTTTGAGCCAACCGTTTCACGTGGCTGAAGTCTTTACCGGTAAAGCCGGCAAATATGTCAGCACGGCGGATACGATCCGAGGCTTTAAGGAGATTCTGGATGGGAAGCATGATGATGTTCCCGAACAGAACTTCTATATGAAGGGCTCGATCGAGGAAATCCATCAGGCCGAAGAATAGCGAGTGTCGTCATGGCGACCTTGAAGCTGGAGATTGTTACACCGGAAGGCCGAGCTTACTCGGACGATGTCGCGATGGTGGTTCTTCCCGCCATAGAAGGCGAGATCGGGATCTATCCCGCGCACGTACCGTTAATGACGCAGCTGCTTCCCGGCGAACTTCGCATCATTAAGGACGGCAAAACTACCGAGCTGGTAGTCGGTTCAGGGTTTATCGAGATCACCGGGGAAAGAGTCTCTGTCCTAACCGATAGCGCGTTGGAGGACGATAAGATCGACGAAGCTGCGACCGAAGAAGCCATTCGCCGAGCTGAAGCCGCTCTGAAAGACAAGACTTTGTCCTCTGAGGACACTGCCGAGGTTGAAGCCGCGTTAGCTCGCTCCTTGGCCCAGATCCGTTTCAAGCGTAAACGGCGAGGCCAGGCGCGTTAGGGAAATTTCACCACAGAGACACAGAGTCCGCGGAGGCGAAACCAAAATACCTGTGGACGATGTCGTCGGGCGATTTGGTTTTCTGTTCGCGCCGGTTTGTGTCCATTCGCGGTTCGGATTTCGTTTCCCGGACGCTAGGTTTTCTGGCTGAATCGAATCTGAACCGAGGCGCCATGTGCATCCAGCCTCTCAGCTTTGCTAAACGAGAGGATAAAAGGGAGCGATTTGCGCAACGATTCGCGATCAAACTCAATCATGCTCGTCCGGCGCTGGAATTGTTCGGCTGTCAATCCTCCGAACGACTTAGAGGCTCCGCCCGTCGGAAGCTCGTGGCTTGGACCAGCCAGAAAATCTCCGGCAGCTACCGGAGAATAGTTGCCCAGGAAGATAGCGCCGGCTGTTGTGATTCCCTCGGCTAGCTCGGCTGCTTCTTCGGTCGCAATGGTCAGGTGTTCGGGCGAAAAGGCATTGGCGAACGCTGCCGATTCTTCGCGATCACGGGTCAAAACTGCGTAAGCCCGTTCCGCGAGGACCTCTTTGAGATAGTCTAAGCGAGAGAGCTCCGGTAACCGCTTCTCGATTTCGCTTTGGACGCGTTCCAGGGTTTCTCTTTCCCAAGAAGCGACAGCGACCACGCTCCCGGGTCCATGCTCTGCCTGCGCGAGGAGGTCTGCCGCTACCCAGGCCGGCTCAGCCGAGTGATCCGCTAAAATCAGAATCTCGCTCGGTCCCGGGAGCAGATCGATGCCGACATAACCAAAGACTTGGCGCTTCGCCTCCGTGACAAACGCGTTTCCCGGACCGAAGATTTTATCGACTTGCGGAATCGATTTGGTACCGAAAGCCAGCGCGCCAATCGCATGGGCGCCGCCCACTTTGTAAATCTCAGTAGCCCCGGCAATATCCAAGGCTGCCAAGAGCGCACTATTCATTTGGCTGGATCCCGAGACTGGCGATACCGCGACGATCTCGGGGACCCCGACCGCACTGGCTATCGCCACCGTCATGATCGCGGACGACACAAGCGGCGCGGTTCCAGCCGGCACGTAGATTCCAGCTCGTTGAATTGGACAGAAACGCTCCCCGACCATCGCGCCCTGCACGTTGGCTGCCTGCCAGTCGGTCCTTCGGCTCCGTTGGGCGAATTCTTGGACATTTTTCTTGGAGGCCAATAGGGCGTCGCGAAGCTCAGGATCAAGGTGACCTAGCGCTAGGGTGATTTCCTTTTGGCTAACCCGCAGATCCTCCGGCGCCATTTCCACCTTGTCGAAACGGCGAACGAAGTCCACCAGCGCTGCGTCACCTCCGGCCCGAACGCGCCCTAATATTTCTTGGACCTGCTGAACGAGCTGATTCGAAGGTAGGTAACGCCGATCAAATCGGTTGCGCCAACCGGTCTCGTCTTTGGAGGTAAGATCAATAAAATTCATTCGCACCGAAGCTGTAGCCTGCGTTGCTCCTGAATTCAACGGAGCGGGCCTGGCAACCAGGTCCGCTCCGCGCTTGGAAATCGAACATTGATTTAACTGAACTTCCGAGCGTATCGTCTCCCATTTCAGACTTCTAAGCGACACCTTGAGCCTTGGCCCGTCTTGGCAGCTTCCCGGGGCAGGCTCCACATGAAATATCACACCGTGAACTTGCCCCGTGTACGAGCCCATCTTTAAGACGTCAGCGCAGCGATGAAGAAGGCTCTCATCCGTACCGCTCAGGCGATCTTCACGATTGCCATTTTAATCTATCTCTTCAACAGCCCAGAAAAGCGGGCGCAGATAGCGGCCGCGTTCGGTAAGGCCGATGCTCATTGGATGCTAATCGGGTTGCCGGTCGCTTTCGTTGGCGAGATCGCCAACATCATCCGCTGGAATATCCTGTTGCGAGTCCAGGGCATGCGTATGGGCTGGTTTCGCCTGGCCCAACTCTTCTTTGTCGGACTATTCTTTAATCTCTTTATGCCGGGTTACACGGGTGGCGATTTTGCCCGGCTTTTTTACTCCATGCAGGAGTTCCCCGATCGAAAGAAGGAGGCGGTCCTCACGATTGTCATGGACCGATTGATCGGAATGCTTGCGCTGGTAATAACGGCTGTCGCGACCACGATTTTGCGCTGGCAATGGCTGCAACAGACGCCCCAGGCTTCATTTTTCGCTTGGGTGTTGATTTGTATGCTGATCGGTTTCACCGCCTTGGTGGGGGGCTCGTTCCTCATCAGCGGTCTTAGGCTCGCCAACCGGCTGCCACGGCACACGCCTTTTCGCGAACGGGTCATCGAAGCTGCTGAGGCCTACCATCTGTTTGCTAAGGCAAGATGGTCACTCGCCTGGGCTTTCGCGCTTTCTTTTCCCGTTCTCTTCTCGTTTTATGGCGCGTTCTATTGCGCCTCTCAGGCCGTCCATGCCAACGTTTCCCTGCTCGATGTGGTCACGATCATGCCGATCGTCACCACGATCATCTCCCTGCCAATCACTCCAGGCGGACTCGGTTTTCGAGAGTCTCTTTTCCAAATCTTGATGAGCGATTTGGCGAAGGTACCGGGTGAAGTTGGCATTCTGATCTCGCTTCTCGGCTTTTCCTTCTTTCTCCTGTTCGGGCTGATCGGCGGGATTTGTTATCTTTTCTATTCACCTCGCGGCCGAAAGGGCACCCGTGGACGGCCAGGCTGGAGAAGGATGCAGGGCGAGGTCGAGCGAGCGCAACACGAAGACGGTAGTGAGGAGGGAACGAGCGCGAACGAGCGGGAGCGAGCGGGAACGAACGGCAGGATTGCCAGCCCTAACTCGATTTCCGGTTTGATTGGTCCCTCTGATGGTTTAGCGGCATAGCCGTTCCCGCTCGGTCCCGGCGCTGACGGCGATCACGCTCGTTCCCGCTCGTTGATAGGGTGTTTCTCTTGCGCCCGGGTGCCCTTTAGCTTTCTTGAGCCATGGAATTTCTTCTTGGCCACTCTCCGGACCCTGATGACGCCTTTATGTTTTACGCTTTGGCGGAGAACAAGATCGATACTCGCGGCCATAAGTTTCAGCACATCCTGCAAGATATCGAAACGCTGAACCAGAGAGCTTCTCGAGGTGAACTGCATGTTTCGGCCGTCTCGATCCACGCTTACGCCTATCTCACCGATCGCTATGCGCTTCTTCCCTGCGGCGCCAGCATGGGAGATGGCTACGGGCCAATGTTGGTTTCCACCGTTGAACCACCTAAAGATCCCGTCCAGATCCGGGCTTGGCTTTCCAAAAAACTCGTAGCGATTCCCGGCCTGCGGACGAGTGCGTACCTCGCGCTCCGATTATTTGGAGTACCAGTCGAGACAGTTGTGGTGCCGTTCGATCAGATTTTCGAATTTGTGCGCGCCGGTAAAGCAGAGGTTGGACTGCTGATTCACGAGGGCCAGCTCACCTACGCGCAGGAAGGGTTCCATTTGATTCTCGATTTGGGCCAATGGTGGAAGGCAGAAACCGGATTGCCGCTGCCGTTAGGCGGCAATGTCATTCGCAAGGATATTCTACCAGCGATCCGCAAGGAGGTTTCCGAGATTCTCAAGGAAAGCATTCGTTATGGGCTGGAGAACCGCATGGCGGGAGTGAAGCATTCGATGCCATTGGCGAGAGGACTGGACCTGAACCAAGCCGATAAATTCATCGGCATGTACGTCAATGACTTCACCATGGACTACGGTGAAACCGGCCGGCAAGCTATCCGGCAATTCCTAGGTCGTGGCGCGAAGCAGGGGATTATTCCTAGGACCGTCGATTTGGAGTTCGTCGATTAACGGTTAGCGGTTTGCGCTAGGGGAGGGAGCGCGTCCCGACTTCACCCGCGAGTACGAAGAAGACGCCAAGGGGAAAGTGATGTCGGACAGGCAAAAGCATCCTACAGGCAAATAGAAGGCCGCCCTGAACGGAACGATCCAGGGCGGCAAAAATCTAAAGACCTTAATGCCTTAGCGGCGGAACAGTACGTTCGGCGCTTCGTGCTGTTCTGGCGGGCAAGGAGCGTTTAACGGGACATCGGTAGCCGCCGCATTGGCCTGAACCAAATGCTGGCTGACCAGGTATTCCTCTAACTCTTCGCCGCTGACATCGGCCAACATCGAACCGTTAACTTCGACGCAGGGAGAAAGCGGTTGGCCACTCTTCTGCTCCATCTCCCAGCGGAACGCCGGGTTTTGGATGATGTCTTTCTCTTCGTAAGGAAGTTCGTACTTTTTCAGCACCGCCCGAACGCCTTTACTCCAGCCGCAATGAGTCTTCAAATAGGCAACGATTTGCGGATTTTCCATACAATTTTCGATAGGTATCTTTCTCTGGATCTTGCTTGAGCCCTCACTCGGTCGGGCAACAGTCAAAATTCCTGGTTTAAGGATCCCTCTTTCGCCTGCCTGTGAGCAAAGCAAAATAGCGATCGTTAGCTTAAAGCTTCAGCATTTTCGACGGATCGCAACCAGTGATTTTGGGTTTGAGTTCTGTCATGCTTCGGGCTCGTCCTGTAGACAAAAAAGGCGCTTGGGGTTCTACCCAAGCGCCTTTGGCTAGATTGATTTTAACCGTTAGCGCTTTCGATCGCCGGGGCGGTACTCTTCTTCCGCCGCCTGGAACGCTTGCTCCAGACCGACCATGTCTTCGCCAGGTCTCAGGCTATCGAACGCCTCGGTCTCACGCCGCAACTCTTCATCGGAGTAGTGCGCGGCCTTGATGGAGAGACCAATTCGTCGTTCGGCCTTATCGACCTTGATGACGCGAGCCTCAACTTCTTGCCCGACTTTCAAGACGTCTTTGACCTTGGCAACATGTTCCTCGCTGAGCTGCGAGATGTGCACCAAGCCGTCGATGTCATCCTGCAACTGGACGAACGCTCCGAAACTGGCGAGCTTCGTAACTTTTCCATGGACGAGGTCGCCAATCTTGTACTTCTGGTCGATCTCTTTCCATGGGTCGGACTCGAGTTGCTTGATACCGAGACTGATCCGCTGATTAACCTTGTCGATGTCGAGAACGATGGCCTCGAGTTCGTCATTCTTCTTCAGGATCTCGCTAGGATGATTGATTTTGCGAGTCCAGCTGAGATCGGAGACGTGGATCATTCCGTCGATGCCTTCTTCGAGCTCAACAAAAGCGCCGTAAGCGGTCATGTTGCGAATCTTACCCTTGACCACAGAACCCAGCGCGTACCGCTGTTCGATCGCGTCCCAAGGATTCGGATCAAGTTGCCGCACACCCAGGGAGATCTTTTGTTCTTCTTTGTTGACGCCGAGTACGACGGCTTCGATCTCCTGACCCTGAGTCAGCACATCGGAAGGCCGGGTGATCCGCTTGGTCCAGGAAAGCTCGGACACATGGATGAGCCCTTCAACGCCCTCTTCGATTTCAACGAAAGCACCATAAGGCACTAGGTTGGTCACCTTGCCATGTACCTTCGCTCCCACCGGGAAGCGTTCTTCGATCTTATCCCAAGGATTGCGTTGGGTCTGTTTGAGGCCCAAAGAGACGCGTTCCTTCTCTTTGTTGATATCAAGAACGACGACATCAACTTCCTGCCCGATCTTGAGGAGTTCACTGGGGTGCGTCAGACGTCCCCAGGTCATATCGGTGATATGGAGAAGGCCGTCCATCCCATCCAGATCGATAAAGGCGCCAAAATCAGTGAGATTCTTGACTGTACCCTTAACCGTGTTGCCAACTTGTACCGATTCCAGGAAGCGGCTTCGCTTCTCGGCCCGTTCCTGTTCGATAATCTCACGCCGGCTGAGGACCACATTTTTCCGCTCGTCGTTAATTTTTACGATCTTAAAATCGTAAGTGTTGCCGACGAACTGCTGAAGATCACGAGGCGGAACGATATCAATCTGAGAGCCAGGTAAGAACGCTTCAACGCCGATATTGACGGTTAGCCCGCCTTTTACGACTGCTTTCACCTTGCCTTTGATCAGGCCGTCTCCCTCAAAAACCTTAACAATTTTGTCCCAGTTTTGCTTGTGGGCTGCCTTTTCTTTGGACAACACCACCATGCCGTCCTCATTCTCAAGCCGCTCTAACAGCACCTCGACCTCGTCACCGACTTCCACTTGATCGATATCGTCAAACTCGGATGAGGGAATCACGCCTTCGGATTTGTATCCGATATCGACCAATACTTCGCGTGGGCGCATTTCCAAGATTCGGCCCTTAACGATGCTGCCTTCCTTAAAATCGCGCAGGGACTTCGCGATTAGCTCCTGCATTTCAGTCATAAAAGAGTTACAAACACCAACAAACCACGGGTTACCATAAAATTTGCTCCGAACCGAGCGACCCACGCGGGTGGCTATTCACGGAATCAGAGGGAGGCAAAAGATAGCCATTCAATCGAGCCGCGCAAGCAGATTCCCGAGGGGAAATCAGGGGGCGGGGATGGTAGGGCGAGGCTCCAGTATAACCCGTACTCAAAGCGGCGTCTTTAATAGTCAAAACCAAAAGACTTTTCACACCGAAAAACAGCCGCGCCGTGGGTCCACGATATGCCGGACCAGAACGAACGTTTCTTCTAGTTGAGCGTCGCGGTCAGCTTGGCGTTGAGGAAAATGGCGCGCCCTCTATCAGCGGATCGGCGGGCGCTTTCTGGTGTAATATCGTGCTCGATCGACGAATATCGTAGCCGTTGCGCGTTGCGAGGCGCGATTCAGGAGCCTAGCCCTACCATAACCCGGCGGCATCGCCGGTTATTTCATCAAAAGCACCGAGCGAGCTCGCTTGATCTCTCTGGTGATCTTACGGTGAAAATGGGCCGGCATACCGGTTACCCGGCGAGGCAGAATCTTTCCACTCTCGGTCACAAATTTACGGAGCAGGTCCGGATTCTTGTAATCGATTGCCTCAAAAGCAATATCGATCCGCCGCCGCGGCATTGCTCGATTGGCTCGGCGGAAATTGGATCGTCGTTTAGCGGTCTTGGGTTCCATGACTACTTAACCTCCCGGTGCAAGGTGTGCCGGCGGAGGAAAGGGTTGTACTTCTTCTTCTCCAATCGCCCTGGTGTATTTGGGCTCTTCTTATTCCGAGTGGAGACGTAGCGAGAGACCGGTTTTCCTTCTGCCCGGGCCTCGGTGCACTCCAAAACGATAATATCGCGTGGCATGGCTTATTCCTTTGTTTCCGGCGTCGACTCCTCTTCGTCTCCTTCGCCGCCCTCTTCGTCGGTTAAGCCGAAAAGTGACGTAACCGGTTGGCGAATGCGAGTGGCTTTTCGCTGTTTCTCGATCTGCGCCTGGCATTCAACGGTAAAACGAGCAAAAGGGATCGCTTCGAGACGGGCATGCGGGATCGATTTTCCAGACATCTCGCACACGCCATAAGTGCCTGCATCCACGCGCTTTAGAGCTTCTTCTATTTCGTATAAAGCGTCTTGTTCCTGGGAAAGTAGGCTGAGAGCAAAATCGCGATCATAAGCGTCGCTACCCGCATCAGCCTGATGCATGCCGAAGGCCGAAGCCTCGCTGCCTTCCGCTCGTGCGCGCAAGGTGTCCCGGGAAACTCCCATCATGGAGTCGAGTAGGCTATCGCGCAAAAAAAGCAGCTTCAGCTTTTGCTTGCGAAGAAACGGAGACAGCTTGTCGTCGCCATTATCTTTCGGGACCGACGCAATGGAGTTTCTTGGCATCTCCGTATTTTCGTCCGCCGGTGAGTGACCATTGGCGGACGCGTCATCCTTTTTCTGTAGTTTCGATTTCGCCATAAAAGATTAGTGCAAAGCTGTTCGCGCGCCGCCTACCCCCCTGGAAGAGGCGAACATATAATGGCAATTGCCGCCGGGTTCAAGCGGAAAGATTTCTGGAAAATTGGACCGTTTATTCCTCGTTTCCAATGCCACGTTTTTCTTTGGGTAAGCGGTAATTTTGTTCGAGACAGATTCGACGGTTGGATGCCTGTATATGTTTAAAACTATTAAGGAAAAAGATGGGGGGGTGCCAGGGGTGGTGAGACGTCAGAGGTGGCAGCAAAGTAATTAGTAATCACGAATCAGTAATCAGTTTAGGAGCCAGCCAGGGATTATGACTGATTACTTTGCCGGCACCTCTGACATCTCGCCACCCCTGAGCTACGAGCTCGCGCTGGAGTAGCGGTTGAGAGCTATCCGCCAAAGCAGGCGCGACGCTACAATCATCAAAATGGACGCGGCTGCCAAATGCCCAAGCAGCGGCCATGGATTCGAACCGGCGTGGATTAAGAGCCGTGCTGGCACATTAGTGACGACCACAACCGGAACTACCCAGCTGAAGACAAACTTGGCTAGACCTTTAAACATGGAATCCGGGTATCGAGCGAGACTGATTAAACTATAGTAGCCGTAGGTGACTCCCTGGGTTCGAACGGTCCAAAAGCTGACCGTAACCAGGGCTAGCATGGCCGCGTAATGGATGGAGACGCCGAATCCGATTGCCAGCAGGTAAAGCAGAATTTGCACTGGTGACGGCGCTACGTGAAGCTCGGCCAACGAGTAACAGACTATGGCAATCCCAATTAAAGCGTTCACGATGCCGTCGATCCCGAACTGCCGCAGAGAAACGGTGAACTGAGCATCGATAGGCTGCATCAGGACAAAATCCAGTTTACCAGTCCGGACCAGCTCGGGCAGATTGGTCAGGTTGATATAAAAGAACCCTTGGAAAACTTGGCTGATGATCTGGTACGTGCCGACTAAGAGAACCATATCCCACTTGGTCCAATCGCCGATCGCGTCGACCTGGGCGTAAATCACCTCAATAAAGATGAGCTGCCCGACAAACCAGAGGGCGTCCGTGAACAGCCAGAGAATAAAATTGAGCTTGAAGTTCATTTCCCGGACGAGCGAGTTCCGCAGCATCGTCCGGTAGACTTCAAGATATTGGCGCAGGCGCACGGCTGACGTCTAACGTTTCTGGTTTCGCGTTGCTAGCTCCGTATCGCGTCCCTGGTCTGAGTCGCGATTAGCACTCTCTCGGGTCGCTCCGGGCCAGAAACGTTAAACGAAAAATCTTTCTACAGTGTTCGGCAGAAATCTTCGAACCGATCCATCCCTTTCTTGATCACATCAAGGCTGGTTGCATAGCTGAACCGAACCGTGCGGTCGTCTCCAAAGGCGATTCCCGGCACCACGCTAACATTGGCCTTGCTGAGCAAGCGATCGGCGAAGTTTTGAGAATTCAAACCCAGCTTGCTAATGTTGGCTAAGACGTAGAAAGCGCCTGCCGGCTTCACGATGGCAACATTCTGGATGCGGGCGAAGCGTTCGATGATGTATTGCCGGCGCATGTCGAACTCGTCGCGCATGTCGATGACCGTCTGTTGGTCTCCTTTCAACGCGGCCAGCGCTCCCTTTTGAGCAAACGAACAAGGGTTGGACGTCACGTGGCTCTGAATCGAGTCGATCGCTTTAGCAATCGGGTCCGGCGCTCCCAAATAGCCTAAGCGCCAACCGGTCATCGAATAAGCCTTACTGAATCCATTCACCGTGATGGTCAGGTCGTAGTATTCAGGGCCGAGCGACGCGATGCTGATATGCTCGTTGCCCTCGTAAACCAGTTTCTCGTAAATCTCGTCGGCTAAAATCAGGATCTCTTCTTCTGCCGCCACCGTGGCGAGCCCCTCAATTTCTGCCCGGGAATAGACGGCCCCGGTTGGGTTGTTGGGGGAGTTGATGATAATCATTTTGGTTCGAGGGGTCATCGCGTTCTCGAACTCTTCTCGCGTTAATTTCCATCCGTTCTCCTCCTTAGTCTGAACGAACACCGGTTCGGCTCCGGCCAGACGCACCATTTCAGGATAACTGAGCCAATAAGGGCTAGGGATGATGACCTCATCTCCCGGCTGGCAGGTGGCCAGAATGGCGTTGTAGCAAGAGTGTTTCGCTCCCGAGCTCACAATGATTTGGCTGGGCTTATAGCTGATGCCGTTTTCTTGCTGCAGTTTGTCCGAGATGGCCTGGCGTAGTTCCGGAATTCCGGAGCTAGGTGTGTACTTCGTGAAGCCGGCTTCCAAGGCCGCAATCGCCGCCGCCTTGATATGTTCTGGCGTATCAAAATCTGGCTCACCAGCTCCGAAGCTGCAGACGTCAAGCCCTTCGGACTTCATCGCCTTTGCCTTGCTGTCGACTGATAGAGAAAGAGAGGGTGTGAGGCTGTTCGCTCGTGAGGAAAGTTGCATAAATCCTTCCCAGGACTATATGTGTCGGTCACCTATTTCAACCAAGGATTTGCCTGGCGAGCGTCGGGTAGAATGTTAGTCCCCGGATTTGGGTCTAGCCAACAAAGTGGTCCACTTCCCTCTCGTCCTTGTCTCTTGCAGCTCTGAACCGGAGCGTTTCAGCCACTCAGTCACCTCGGGTGCTTGTTCCCGGAGGATCCCGGAAAATATAAGAAATCCGTTTTCCCGGGTTGCCTTTGCCAATCGCGGGACCGCCTGGCGAAGAAGTGCGCTATATAAATTTGCCGCAACGATGTCGTAGGTGGTCGTTGGCTGAAACTTAAGGATGTCCTGGCGCCAAATCCGAACGATTCGAGAACAGCCGTTAAGCCGGGAGTTCTGTTTCGCCGTCCTCACCGCGACTGCATCCGAGTCGATCGCGTCAACTGGGCTGGCTCCGAGTTTGGCGGCCGCCAGGGCTAGGATCCCAGTTCCGGTCCCGACGTCCAGGAAGGACCAACCGGTTCGGTTCCGGTCCACGATATCGCAGAGCAGACGTAAGCATCCTGCGGTCGTTGCATGTTCACCAGTGCCAAAGGCCAAGCTTGCCGGAACAAAAATCACGTTGGGATTGGCCGACTGGTCCGGGTCAGGCTCGCGATTGACGATGCTCAGCCGGCCGCGAATCGGAATCGGTTTTTTCTGGACAATCGACTTTACCCAGTCGGCCGTTGATCGGTTTAAATTCCGGATTTCGCCCCCGAATTCCTTCTTCAGCACGGTGGCTTCGGCCCCGGTAACATCAAAAATCTCGAGGCGGATGCGCTTGCTGCCGGTCAGTTGAGTGATGACCAGTCGCTCCCAGCCGAGCCAGTGTAACCGTTCTTGCCAGCTATCAGCCCATTTTTCATGGCAAATTTTTCTCCAAGCCAGCGTACTTGGTTGCACCGGTTTCATGTTATATGTGAGACCTATTCTACAGAGAGGGCGCTAGGCCGCCGATAATACTTGCCTCGGACAAAGGTAGTTTCTACAAACGAAAAAGCTCATGTTCCATCACATCGTTCTCTATAAACTGAAGCCGAACATCAGCGCTGCTCAGCTCGAAGTGATCATGATGCAAACCCGGATCCAGCTCCTGAAGATCTCGGTCGCGGCCAATGTTCGCTGTGGCCGGCGGACGGATAAGTCGAACCCTTGGGGCTTTTTCATCTCGGTTGATTTCGATTCCAAAGAGCGTCTGCGAATTTTTGAAGAGGATCCTTTTTACATCAAGTTCGTTGAAGAGATCATCAAGCCGAATATGGCCGAGTCTATGGTCCTGGACTTCGATGGAGACCCGAAGCCGAAGTAGCGGCGAATGGGCGAATGGGCGAAGGTGCGAAAATGGGCGTGCAAGGGGCTGAGCGATTCCAAGCGCCGTAGGCGAGACTCAAGATAGCCTAGGTGAAGCGACCGGCCGGTTTCGGGCGAACGCGTAGCCCTTGGTATAGCGCAAAAAAAGGCCATCAGCGCTGAAAGCGCGTCAGACGTTTCGCTCTGGCCGACCGGTTTGCCGGACCCAAAAAAACTCTCGACGTGGAAGCCGCTCGTTCTCGTTCTTGGCGCGCCTTCAGCGCTGGTCGGTTTTTATGGCGCTTAAGGCAGGCCGGCACGCCGCTAACACGCCGTATCGCGAGCACCCACACGCCCATTCGCCCATTCGCCGGCGCTAAGCGGGCACTGCTTGCCGGTGGCGTAACAGATCGGCGTAAAGTTGGGCAAATGCGCGAGCGGAAGCGGGCCAAGAAAAATCGGCGGCCTCGCAGCCGGCCGTGAGTCTGTTCCACGTCTTCGGCTTCCTCTTTAGCCAAAAAGCGCGTTGGACGGTGTCCCAAATCGCCTCCGGATGATCCTGATAATAAACAAGACCGGACCCATCATTTTGGATCGGATCAAAGTCGACGACGATCTGGCGAAGCCCTCCGCGATTGGCTGCGATTGGAACAGTGCCGTAACGCATAGCGGTGATGGCAGTGACGCCACGGGGCCCCAATGAGCCAGGGAAGAAGGCGAGGTCGGCTCCTGCTAACGCCAGGTTCTTGAGGCGAGAATCGTTTTCACGATCCCAAGCAAATCGTTTCGGGTATTTCCGCTCCATCACCATTAGATCGGGAACCCAATTATCAGCTGAGCCGAGCAGCACAAAACGCAAGTTACTGGTCAGTAGACGATCAAAAACCGGAATTACGTTGTTCAACGCTCGGTTGTCGTCTTCTTCGACCGGGCAGACCGTGAGCAAATCGCTGTTTGCCGATTCGAGCTCCAATTGATTCAGGAGGGCCTGGCGACAGGTCGTTTTCCCGTTTCCGGATTCAATCTTTGTTTTACGAGGAACCACCTTTTCGAAGGGAGGATTCGTCACCGAGTAGTCGACTCCGAACGGGATCCCGACTGTGCGATTGGAGTTTTCCTGAAGAACCAGATTGAGGCCGTAGCCTTTCTCTTGTGTAAAAGACTCGTAGAGAACCAGTTCTCCTGGGAGGACAATAGAGTCGGCGTAGACGATGCCGCCCTTGAGAAAATTCAGCCGATTATAAAACTCGATCCCGCGAGGGGTGAAATAACCGCCGGGCAAATTCGTTAGAGAGAAATCGAAGCTCCAGAATGATCCCTGGTATTCCAAATCGTGAACACTGAGCGCCGTGAGGAAGGGCAGTCGCCGATCTTTGATGAAAACCGGAATTAGTGCGGTGGGCCAATCATGGCAATGTATGACTTCAAGCGAAGGAGTGATTCGGCGGGCTAACTCAACCACGGCCTTGGCGAAGAAAATAAACCGTTCGGAGTTATCCTCGTAGGCTCGCTCGTTTCCCGAGTAAATCCCTGAGCGGTCAAAATATTCATCTCGGCGCACAAGAAAAACCGGGATGCCGTCGGCGGTCTTTGTGGCGAGAAACTCCGCAGTTACCTTTTTCTCGCCTAGAGCGATTTGGAATTGGCCGTTGGCCGGCTCCACCTGGTAGCCGCCATCCCTGATCGACCGATAGAGCGGCATCGCGACACTAACGTCGTGCCCTAGCCGTTTCAGCTCGACTGCCAAGGTCCGAACGGTTTCACCGAGAATCCCGGTAGATGCAAATGGTGCGAATTCACTCGTTGCCATCAAAATCTTCATAACTTAGTGTTCCTTCCGTCTCTGGAGGTGCATACTCTGTTTTCTGCCGTGCGCGGCCTCAGCAAAAGTTAACTAAAAATCGATGGCACGAGGACCTTATCTTTCAAGCGAAACGATCTTGTCAAAGGTCTGTGCCTTGATAATGTGCCGCATTCTGGCTCGCGAGCTATGACTTTGGGCTCTCTTTTATCTGTAGATCAAATTATCCCGGAAATGAAATCCACCGAGAGGTGGGCTGCGATCGTTGAATTGATCGACCTGCTGGTTCAGAAAGGCGCTGTACAGAAACCTGATCGGGAATCTGTTTTGGCGGCGCTACGGCAGCGTGAGGAGACGATGAGTACCGGGATAGGGTTCGGCATCGCAATTCCTCATGCCTCGTCCAACTGTGTCAGCGAAGTCGTGGCTGCCTTCGGGCGGTCCTCGGCCGGCATCGAATTCGACTCGCTCGACAATTCTCCGGTTAAATTCATTGTCCTGTTTGTGGTGCCGAAGGATCAGTTCCAGGTGCACTTGCGAACGCTGGCTGCCATCGCCAAGTTTTTGAACGACAAATCGGTGCGCGAACAGCTGGGGAGGGCTGAATCGGCAGAAGAAATTTTGGCTATCTTCGATAACAAGGCGCCAAAGGCACAAGCTTCTTAAACAATGCCAACGGTGGCGCAGACTCTGCAAGAGCGCCTTTGTGACGCCTTGGCAGCGCTGGAGCTGGCATTCGCGGATGCTGTCCAGGTAGTGCCGACGGCCGATCCGAGGAATGGAGATTATCAGACCAACATCGCCATGGTGTTGGCCAAGGAACGACGAGAGAACCCTCGTGCTTTAGCGGGACGCATCGCCGAAAAGATCGATTTGACCGGAATCGCAACCCCTTCGGAAGTCGCCGGCCCAGGTTTTATCAATTTCCGTCTACAACCTGAGTTTATCGCCGAGAGAGCGGTTGCGCTTTACCAGGATCCGAGACTCGGCGTCGCCCAGGAGGCGAAGCCGAGAACGCTGATCGTCGAGTTCAGCTCCCCTAATATCGCTAAGCCGATGCATGTCGGTCATATCCGGTCGACCATCCTAGGTGATGCCATTGCACGGATCGCGCGGTTTCTGGGGCATCGGGTCATAACCGACAATCATCTCGGGGATTGGGGCACCCAGTTCGGCAAAGTTATTTACGCCTGGAAACATTTTCGGAACGAAGAAGCTCTGAAGACCGATCCGATGGGCGAACTTGTCCGGCTTTATCGGGAAGCAGATCTACGTTCGAAGGAAAACAGCGCGGTGCTGGAGCAATGCCGGCTTGAGCTGGTAAAGTTGCAACAAGGCGATCGTGAGAATCGAGAGATCTGGGGGCAATGCGTCACGCTTTCACGCCGCGAATTTGCCGCCATTTACGCGTTGCTCGGTGTCGAGTTCGATGAGCAGCTAGGCGAAAGCGCTTATGATGACGAGCTCCCATCGATGGTCGAGCGGCTTTTGACCAAGGGCCTAGCCGAAATCAGCGACGGAGCAGCGGTGATTTTCGACAACGAAATCTCGGAAACACCGTTTATGATCCGAAAATCGGATGGAGGTTTCGGTTACGCTACTACCGATATCGCCACCCTGGAGTACCGGATCAAGAGGTGGAATCCGGACGGTATCTGGTATGTCGTGGGCACGCCGCAGCAACTCCATTTTCTGCAGTTGTTCAGCGTGGCTCGCCGGCTCGGTTACCGGATCGATTTAGAGCATATCGCTTTCGGCAGCGTTCTCGGAGAGGATCGAAAGCTGATGCGGACCCGTTCCGGAGATTCGGTTCCGCTTCGCGAGCTCTTGGAAGAAGCGATTATGCGCGCGGTCGAACTGGTCCGCGAGAAAAACCCGGCTTTGCAAGAAGCTGAATCGGGAGAAATCGCGAAGATTGTGGGTCTGGGCGCCGTTAAATTCGCCGAGCTCTCCCAACATCGGTTAACCGACTACGTGTTCTCCTGGTCGAAAATGCTGTCTTTCCAAGGAAACACAGCGCCTTATGTGCAAAATGCATACGTAAGGAGCCGGGCGATTTTCCGGCGATTGGATGGACCGTTTGAGCCTCCTTGCCGCGTGGTCCTGGCTGATCCAGCGGAGCAGACTTTAGCGAAGAAACTTCTGCGGTTCGGGGAAGTTCTACCGGCGGTGCTGGATGGTTTTAGGCCGAATGTTCTGGCGAATTTTCTCTACGAGCTCGCCGCCGACTACCATGTTTTCTACGAACGATGCCCGGTTCTTGGCGCCGAGGGCGAGACCAAAGCTAGCCGCCTTCTGTTATGCGACCTCTTTTCGCGGATGCTGAAATCCGGCCTCTTGCTCCTCGGAATCGAGGTTCCGGAACGGATGTGATGGCAGGGACTCGCCTGAAGCTCGTCCAATAGCCAATAGCCGATGGCAGATAAGTTCTCGCTCAAATCCAACGCTCGGTATTGGCTATCGGCTATTGGACGAGCTTCAGGCGAGTCCCGACTCCACCGCGAATGCGCGAAATATGCAAACGACAAAGTTGATCTCGCAGATAGCCCCCTGGGTAGGTATTATTCCGGTTGGAGGGATGATGATTTATGGCTCCGCTTGGTAAGCACATCAGTACTAACTTTGAGGCCGCGCTCCAATCACTCAGAAACAATGTTCTGATGATGTCGAGCTTAACGGAGCGGCTTCTCAACTTCGCCATGGAAGGCCTCCTTAAACGTGACAACGATCTCTGCAATCTGGCGATCGCAGACGATGAAGAGGTCGATTCTCTAGAGAAAGAGATCGATCGTGAAGGAATCGATCTTTTGATTCGGTTTCACCCCGTGGCTTCCGACATGCGTGAAGTCATTGCTGCAATGAAACTGAGCGCGAACCTGGAACGGATCGCCGACCAGTCCGTGGCAATTGGGCGCAAGGCGAAAAAGCTGAACTCTGAGGCAATTGTCTCCGAGATCTCTCTGCTAGAGCCGGTGTTTCAGGTGGCGCTCACTATTTTTCGGGACAGTATGCATGCCTTCGCGGATCGCGACATTGACTTGGCGCTCAAGATGAAGCCTCGCGACCGGGAATTGGACCGGCTCAATCTCGAGGTGAGTGACAAGATCATGGCTCGGATCGCGGCCGATCCTAATCAGGTAAAATCGTATCTCAATATCATCCTGATCGCTCGCGCTCTTGAACGAGTGGGCGATCATGCCACTAATATCGCTGAGGATGCAGTCTGGACGAATCATGCCGAGGACATCCGGCATACTTACCAGCGTAAAGTGGAAGATTGACATTTATTCCTCGACAACTGTTGTTCATTGCCTAGTGATGGCGTGCCGTGTCCATGTTTGAAACGAAGTCCAATAAGAAAACGGCGGTTGTTACCGGAGGAGCGGGATTTCTCGGTTCGCATTTAAGCGATCGATTGCTCGCTGAAGGGTTCAGAGTGATCGCGATCGACAATCTGATCACCGGCAACACCGACAATATCGAACATTTGGTTGGGAACCCTGATTTTAAGTTTATCCGGCACAACGTCTCGGAATACATCTTTGCACCTGGTCCCGTGGATTTTGTGTTCCATTTTGCATCGCCGGCCAGCCCCATCGATTACTTAGAGCATCCGATTCCTACGTTGAAAGTGGGTGCTCTCGGCACTCATAACACGCTCGGTCTGGCGAAGGACAAAGGAGCGACCTTTCTGCTAGCCTCAACCTCAGAGTGCTACGGCGACCCCCTAGTTCATCCCCAAAGCGAAGACTATTGGGGACACGTCAACCCGATTGGACCGCGGGGAGTGTACGATGAAGCGAAGCGATTCGCTGAAGCGATGACGATGGCCTACCACCGGTTTCATCACATGAACACCAAGATCGTTCGTATTTTTAATACTTACGGTCCTCGCATGCGCCTTAGGGACGGCCGGGTGGTGCCGGCTTTCATCAGTCAGGCTCTCAACAACGAGCCGCTCACAGTTTTTGGCGATGGCAGCCAAACCAGAAGCTTTTGTTATGTATCAGATTTGATTGACGGTATTTTCCGATTGGCTCTTTCGGATTTCCATGAACCGGTGAATATCGGCAACCCGGCCGAGATGACGATTCTTGACTTTGCCCAGAAGATTCTGGCGTTGACCGGTTCTTCGGCTCAAATATCATTTAAGCCGTTGCCGGTGGACGATCCTCGAGTCCGCCAACCTGATATCTCCCGGGCGAAACGTCTCCTTGGCTGGCAGCCCAAGGTCGATTTCGACTCCGGTATCCGCGAGACCATTGGATATTTTGAGCGTAAATTGGACTTGTAGGGCTTGTAACCGGGGGTGCGGCCAAGACGCTGACGCCGGGGGGGGAGCTGCTTTATGATTCGGCAGTTCTACCGGATGGTAAGCAGGCGGCTCCTGCGAACAACCCAGTATAATTCCTTTATCCAGCGCCGCTGTTCCGATGGGATCGATTGGCAATCCGCCCATAGAACTGCAGGGCGCTCGGCAATTCTCGGGAGCCGCCTGCTGCCAACCTGCAGAACTGCGATGCTGCAAAACGGCTCCCCTCCCGGGATTGGCCAGGCGACGCCGCTCGATTTTCGTTAAGAGGACGAAGATAACTTTAATTTATGCCGGGGATCGGTATCACAGGTGGAATCGCGACTGGGAAATCGACCGTGACCGCTGAGCTCTACGGGCTTTTGCGAGACAAGCTGGAGATCAAGCTTTTCAGCTCAGATAATGAGGCACGGCGATTGACGGATAGCGATTTGGGTGTACAGGATGAGATTAGGCAAAAACTCGGCGCGCAGCTGTTTGACAGCGAGAGTCGTTTGCGACGGGAACAACTTCGGGAACTGGTCTTCCAGAAGTCCCAGGCACGAAAAGAACTAGAGAACATTTTGCACCCTCGTATTCGGGCGGCATGGCTCGGGCTTGTAAAAGGAAATAAGTTGCTGCTCGCTGAGATACCATTGCTGTTCGAAACCAAAGCCGATCGATACCTTGACCTGATTGTCGTCACGGCTTGCAGCTACCAGACCCAGACGGAAAGAATGGTTCAGAAACGTTCATTGCCCTCCTCTTTGGTGGAACAAATGATAAACGCCCAAATGCCTTTGGCCGAGAAGATGGAACGCGCGGCCCACGTCGTTTGGACGGATTGTCCGCTCCAGATAACCAAGCTTCAGACCGATCGTCTGGCCAAACAAATCGTGGCGAGGTATGAACACTCAATCAGCTGAGACCGTTCAAATACCCGGAGCTCAATATCTTATCGAGAACGGGACGGTTCTGGAGTTGGACCGGCTTCATCAGTTGACCCATTCTGAATTGGTCAACCTAGCCCGCGACTTGAATCTCCGGGTTTCGCAGGAGCGGACGCGGCATCAATTTACGTTCGACCTGTTAAAGGCTTACGGCACCAGGGGAATCAAGTTGCGTTCCGAGGGCATGTTGGAGCTCTCAAACGAGGCTTACGGTTTCTTGCGGTGGGAACGCTACAACTTTACTCCTTGTCCGGAGGACGTTTATGTACCGGCGTCGATTCTCAAACGACACGGGCTTCGAGCTGGACAAAAGATCAAAGCCACAGTCCGGGCGCCGCGGGACAAAGAAAAATTCATGGCTTTGGACGAAGTGCTGAGTGTCGAAGGCATTCCCATCGAGCGCTGGAGCGAGCCGAAGCATTTTGATCAACTCACGGCGTTGTTCCCGGACCGACGTATTTTGCTTGAAAATAGCGGCTCCAAGAGTGTCAGCGCCCGAGCGGTCGATTTGATCGCGCCCTTAGGCAGAGGCCAACGAGGTTTGATCGTAGCACCGCCGCGTGCCGGGAAAACCATTCTGCTAAAAGAGATCGCCACGGCGATCCGGGCAAATTCACCCGAAGTCCATTTAATCCTGTTATTGGTCGACGAGCGCCCCGAGGAAGTGACCGACCTCCGTCGCTGCCTGGATTGCGAGATCTTCAGTTCGACGTTCGACGAAACTCCAACTCGCCATGTGCAGGTCGCCGAGCTCGTTAGTGAGCGGGCGAAGCGATTGGTCGAGCTCCGTAAAGACGTCGTTATTTTGTTGGACAGTATCACCCGGTTGGCTCGTGGCTACAATTCTCTGCAGCCTGGACGCGGGCGGATTATGTCGGGAGGTGTGGAAGCCAAGGCATTGCTTAAACCGAAGCGGTTCTTCGGTGCAGCCCGCAACTGTGAAGAAGGGGGCAGCCTCACGATTTTAGCCACCGCTTTGATTGAGACGGAAAGCCGGATGGACGAAGTGATTTTCGAAGAATTTAAGGGCACCGGGAACATGGAGCTCCATCTCGACCGCACTTTGGTCGAGAAAAGGATCTACCCGGCGATTCACATATTGAAGTCCGGCACCCGAAGAGATGAGCTATTGTATCATCCGGACGAATTCGCTCGCATTAGCGTCCTTCGGAAAAAGCTGGCCCAACTTCCGGCTATCGAGGCAATGGAAGTCCTGCTAAACACCGTCAAAGCGACCAAGACAAACGCAGAATTGCTCCTGTCCGCGCTACGCTAGCGTACTATGGTTTGCTTAATCTACGGGCGCGATTTTGTGGGCTAGGCGAAATGGTCCGAAAAGACGTCCAGATTCTAGCCAGCACCGACGAATTAAACTCCTGGTGTGACGCGCAAGCCGCTTCTGATCGAGTTGCTGTTGATACCGAGGGGGACAGTTTACATTGCTATTTTGAAAAGCTTTGTTTGATCCAGCTCTCGGTCGCTGACCAAGATCTCATCGTCGATCCCCTAAGCGGCATCAACTTTGACCGTTTCAATCAATTCTTGCGGGAACGCACAGCCGTGTTCCATGGCTGCGACTATGATTTACGGATGCTCCGTCGCGGCGCCGGGTTTGTCCCGGGTCCAATATTCGACACCTATCTGGCGGCGAGATTTCTAGGGATCAAGGAAGTCGGGCTAGCCTCGTTAATTAAGAATTTTTTTGGGTTAGACCTGCCGAAATCGTCGCAGAAGGCAAATTGGGCGCGCCGTCCTTTGCCGTCGGTGATGCTGGATTACGCCATCAACGATACCAAGTTTCTCCTGCAACTGGCTGACCTGCTGGCAACTCAATTGCGGGAAATCGATCGCTGGTCTTGGTACGAGGAGACCTGTGCACGGGCCGTGGCGGCAACTGCGGAAGACCGTGAGCGAGACCCGGAGCGGGTGTGGAAAATTTCGGGTAGCGCGACGCTGTCGCCGCGCGGCCTGGCGTTGTTACGCGAACTCTGGTTTTGGCGTGACGCCGAAGCTCAAAGTGTCGATCGTCCTACGTTTCAGATTATGCGGAACGAGGAGCTGATCGCGCTGGCCAAGAGTGCGGTCTCGGGCTCAAAAGTGCGGCCTCCTTCGTGGTTGCCAAGCGCCCGGCGGCGTCGTTTGGAAGAGACCGTTGACCGTGGGTTGACCTTGCTCGAATCCGATTGGCCTCAGCGCTCGAAATCCGCCCGTATCCGTTCTTCTTTGGAACAGGAACAGCGCCTGGATCGACTACGAGCGAAAAGGGATGCCCTTTCTAGTGAGCTCGGGCTGGATCCCGCGATCATCGCTTCGCGCGGCATCCTCGAAGCGGTTGCCAGGGAACCAGAATCGGCCGCGAAGATATTGATGGACTGGCAGCGCAACTTGCTTGGGATTTAAGGGCAGCGGTCGGGAGGGGAGCCCGCTTTGTAGCGGTGGGGTGGCAAGACTATTGGTTGGTAGGGCGAGGCTCCCGGAATGTCCGCGGATCCTTCGCGAAGGAACTCGTTTAGCAGAAAGAGGCGCGAAGCTAGGACGATAGACGCGCCCAGCCGTGGTTCGCCAGGAGTTGCGGCTCGGCAGGTCCTCAGGCGTAACAGACAGAGTGACTAAGAAGACGTCTTTCCCCTGCGGAAAGTGGATCGGTTTTTCGGGAGCCTCGCCCTACCAGTCGATAGGCCTGCCACGTTATCCCGCGGCCGCGGGACGGCTCCCCTCCCGGCGCGGTGGGCCTACGGAAATTTTTTTCATTTGGCAAAGTAGCCCCATTACGGTATTTCTGGGAACCACCGTGAAAACGAGCTCAACCCTAACCCTTGCTACAAGGTCTAGCGCTGGGTTGTTCTCTGTCTATTTCTTTTATTTTTGGTGGGGCTTTAACAGCTTCTGAGCTGCGGATCGCACCTAACGCAACCTCTCAGAAGCTGGAACTCAACTTCCCGCCATGGCAACTATTCTCTCAAACCCACCCGGACCCGACGCCAAAGCCGGCTTTGCTCGTTCCTCGGGTAATGCCCAAAAAGGTTGCGAACACTTAAATCCACCGCAGACTGCGGAAGCTCTCGCAATGATTATTATCACTCGTCCCGATGCAAGCGAAGATCAGATCGATCATATCGTATCTAGAATCCATGACTGGGGGTTGAGAGCCGAAGTCAGCCGCGGGGAAATGCGCGTGGTCATCGGTGTTATCGGCCCCGAGGACAAAATTCGCGAAAAACCGTTAGGCGCATTTCCCGGTGTCGAGTCGGTCACCCCGGTTTTGAAGCCGTACAAACTGGTTTCGTACGAGTTCCGGGGCACCGGTTCGAAAGTGAAGATTGGGGATGTCGTGGTCGGCGGCAAGGAAGTCGTTTTGATGGCAGGTCCCTGCTCAGTGGAAAACGAGGATCAGATTATCGCGATTGCTCAATCGATCCGGAAATCGGGTGCTAAGATCCTTCGCGGCGGCGCCTTTAAGCCACGGACATCGCCCTACAGTTTCCAAGGCCTGGGTAAGGCCGGACTCCAGCTTTTAGCGGAAGCTCGCCGCGAAGCCGGGTTACCCATCATCACGGAAGTGATGGATACCAAAGATCTCGACTTGGTTTGCGAATACGCTGACTGCCTGCAGGTTGGCGCTCGTAACATGCAAAACTTCTCCCTGTTGCGGGAGGTAGGAAGGACCAGACTGCCGGTAATGCTGAAGCGCGGAATGTCGGCGTCCATTAAAGACCTGCTGATGAGCGCCGAGTATATCCTCAGTGAAGGCAATTTTAATGTTCTACTTTGCGAGCGCGGCATCCGGACGTTTGAGACGATGACTCGCAACACCCTCGATCTGAACGCGGTTCCGGTTCTCAAAGCCGAAACTCATTTACCGATCGTAGTCGATCCGACCCACGGAATCGGGATCCGGCAATTCGTACCCGCTATGGCCTTAGCTGCGGTCGCTGCCGGAGCTGATTCGATCATGATCGAGGTGCACAATGCGCCGGAGCTTGCGAAGAGCGATGGCGAACAATGTCTCCTGCCGGACGAATTTGCTGATTTAGTAGGCCGGATTCGCGCAGTCGCCGAAGCGGTTGGGCGCGCAGTATGAGGAAGCGTAGTTTGGGAGGGCGCGCTGCGAATAGGTCGGCAATTGTCGAGGTACTCCCGCGCGTGGGATCGATCGCTGCCCTGTTTTTACTATTTAGCGTCTCATTCACCTTCGCCGAGTCGAAGAACGACGCAAAAAAGAGTTACGAAGCGATCCTGAACAAGGCTTCTCGGGCCCTGGCGGACGGGAAAATTGATGATGCGGAGGCGGAGGCGAAGCAGGCCGAGGAACTTGATCCAAATAACCCGCAGACGGCTAACCTCCTTGGCATCGTCGCCACCAAAAAGAACGACTACGCCGAAGCGGTTTCGCAATTTAATCGCGCCCTAACCGCGGATCCGAAATTTTACACCGCCAAGCTCAATTTGGCGGACGTATTGCTGCTAAAACGCGACTACGATCAAGCGCGTTCAGTTCTGAGCGATCTGCAGCAGGTCGATCCGAAGTCGGAGGTCGTACAATTCAAGGTAGCGCTCAGCTATGTGCTGGCCAATCAACCGGACAAAGCATCAGGTCTGATCGACCAAATGGAGTTCCCGGGTAAGACACCGGCTTACTATTACGCCCGTGCCGCGGTTTGGCTGGAAAAGGGACTAAATAAGGACGCCAAACAATACAACATTAACGCGCACAAATATTATACGGACGCTCAATGCGGCTACTTTATTGGTGTCCTGCAGGAAATGGGGCTTAACGTTTCAGCCTTAAAGGAATCGCCATGAGGCTCAAGAAAGGTTCACAGCTTAAGGAACATGTTTCCTTGGTGATTGAAAAGCTGCGCCGGCTCTATCCGGAGGCGCATTGCGAGCTGGATTTTACTAACCCGCTGGAACTACTGGTCGCCACTATTCTTTCCGCCCAGTGCACCGACAAACGAGTCAACATTGTGACTCGCGATCTCTTTAAGAAACTGAGAACGGCAGCCGATTACGCCGCGATTCCGCAAGCAGAACTAGAGGTCGCGATCAAATCGACCGGCTTCTTCCGCAGCAAATCGAAAAGCTTGCGTAGCATGGCGCAGGACTTGGTGGACAAGTTCGGCGGCAAGGTCCCGGCATCGATGGAAGAATTAACCTCGTTGGCTGGGGTTGGACGCAAAACGGCCAACGTGGTTCTCGGTAACGCTTTCGAAATCAACGAAGGGATCGTCGTCGATACCCATGTACGGCGTTTAGCGCAACGACTTGGCCTGACCCGCGAAGATGATCCCGAAAAAATTGAAGCCGACCTCATGAAGCTGGTCCCTCGGAACGATTGGACCACCTTCAGCCATTGGCTGATCTGGCACGGCCGCCGCTGTTGTTATTCCCAAAAGCCAGATTGCGCCCACTGCGGCTTAGCTACGATCTGTCCGAGTTTCGACGAACTATCCAAGCTTTCCGTCGTCGAAAAACCGGCCAAAGCAAAACCGGCTCCCAAAAAGGTCGCACCGGTATCTCGCTCCTCCTCAACGAAACGCCGGCTCCGAGCATAACGCGCATCGGCGGTCCCATAAGTCCCATTGCTCCTATAAGTCGCATCCGATCCGGGCCCAGCGATGCCCCGACGCCCCGCTGCACTATTTGATCGGCATCGAGTAAAGCAGACCGCCGTGTCGCCAGGTCTGATTTAAGCCCCGTTCGATCCCCAATCCCGAAGTGGCGCCCAGATCTCGCTCAAACATCTGAGAGTAGCTGCCCACAGCTTTAATGACGCGCTCGGCCCACTGATCATCTAATTCAACCGCTTTCCCGATCCCGCGCGTGGTCCCCAATAGGTACTGCACCTCCGGATCTTTGCTTGTCTTAAAGCTGTCAATATTTTCACTGGTGATCCCGAGCTCCTCCGCTTTGATCAAAACCGAAATAGTCGCATTCACCAAGGTCAGCCAGCCTGGATCGTCACCCCGGACCACCGCGCTCACCGGTTCCATGCCGATGATTTCAGGCAACATAACCGCGTCTCCGACCTTCTCGCGGTTGGCGATCCGTAATCGAGCCAGCTCGGTCTCTTCTGCGCTCACCGCCTTTACGTGGCCAGAGATGAACGCCGACTCCATTTCGCCCCATTCCTGAATTGCGAAGATCATTGCTTGCCAGCCGGCGCGATGGAAATAGCTATTCAAATGTTCCTCATTTGCCATCTCGACGTTTTGCTCGTTTACGTAGCCCGGCTGGACCGCGATTTGTGAATGGACTAACTGATTCACGGCGCTAATCCCGGAGTCTTTCCAGACTAGAATCTTCTGCGTGTTAAAAAAGAAAGGGTAGGAGCTGATCAGACCCGAAGCAGCTAGTTTTGTCGGAGCCATTGGTTCGATCGGGAGGTAAAGATGGGTTGCTCCGCTCTGGATCATTTCGGGACCGGTCTTTCGATCGGCGACCTCAAACACCACCTTGCTCGCGTCTTGCAGGATGGCGGCAGCAAGCGCTTTCGTCAGATCGACCGATAAGCCGGCCCAGGACGTGCCGGTAGGGACGTCCGCCAGACCGGCACGCACGTTCACCGCGCACACCACCCGATTCACTTGTTTGATTTGGCTAATCGTTGACTCGCGAGCCATTCCTTGAAGTGGCGAACAAGCCAGCGCCAACCCAAGCGTCAGGACTAACCATTTAATCCGACAGGTAAATCGCCATCCATTCTGACTCATGCGCACACTCCTTAGGTGGAGTCGCGCCGGATGACAAACTGGAAACTCAGGCGGCGGCTTTGGTTCTGATGTCGATGGTTCAGGTCGAGCCGCCCTAAAACACTTCTTTTTTCCGCCGCCGGTCACCTTCGACCAGAAAAATCCCTGGGAAACACGCTTTAGGGCAGCACGTCCGGCGATAGCGGCATTGCTTACAGAATTGTCAGGATCAATGCAAATTGAGGCGCTGTGACAGAAATGTCACATGTTGGACGAGCAGGCTGCCGGGCGGGAACGTAGCCTTCACAGGTCCCGAAACCGGACATTTAAAATGCGCCTTATCCACACCGTTTGCCTCACTGCAACGCTCGGCCTGAGTTTTACGCCGGCGTTGACCTTCGCGAAGGATGAACCCTTGGTTGAGAACCAGCCAAATCCGGATTCAGAGATCGCGGCCCACGTCACAGACGCCAAGACAGATGCTGCCTCTAAAGTTCCGGAGATGGTTAAACTCCTGCGAGAGAAGGTGAAGTACGTCTTCGTGATTTTCCAAGAGAACCGGGCTTTTGATCAAATGTTTGGCACATTTCCTGGCGCCCATGGCGTGTTCTCGCAGAGCGAATCCAAGACCGATGGATTTACTCAACCGATTCTCGATACGAATGGGAACTACATCACCGTTCAGCCGTTCCGAGTGGGTCAGGCCGAGGATGCCTGGGACTTGGATGATATGAGCCACTCTCATTCGTCCTTAGTGGAGAAGATGAACATCATCAACGGCAAGCCATCAATGGATCACTTTGCCTTGGTGGAAGAGAGTCTCCACTTCACTACCCCGGTTCCGACCGAGACCGCAAAACAATTCGGAGAGCTCACCATGGCTTACATTGATGGCGATACCATCCCCTTCCTTTGGTACTACGCCAGCAGGTTCGCGCTTTTCGACAACTACTTCCAAACCATCGTAGGCCCATCGAGTCCTGACAATATTTCTCTCATTGCCGGCCAGTCCGGTTCAACACAATGGGTTAAGCATCCGACGACCGACGCCCTAAACGTCCCGGCGAACGCGGCCTTGGGAATTGGCGTCCCAGTGGAGGGAGATCCGGATCCGCTCTGGGGTTCAGCGAAAGATCCTCTGAAAGACGCAGAGGGTATGCCGAACACGGGTAGCACCGATCCTCAGCTGAATCTGACGTTCGCTGCCCTGCCTTTGACCCTGACCGGCAGCGCGATTCAAAACCTCCAGCAGTTCGATCTTAACGAAGCGGCCGATCTGGCTGACATTCAGGACGATATTAAATTCCTCACTGGCCTGAATCAAGCTTCTATCAAGTGGGGCTGGTATGAGGAGGGGTTCGACAGTGGCACGCCGGATATCGGCGGCCAAGGCGACTACATCGCACATCATAACGCCCCTCAATATTTCGGCTACGTTGCTGCTAACCCGCAGATCAATAGCAACCTACACACTTATTCTCAAATCTTCACCGATATCGGCAACTCGAATCTCGGCGCCGGGGGTGTCTTCTACATCAAGGGAGGTTTTCAGAACCAGTATGGACTGGTTCCGCTGAATGCCGCCAATAATCCCACTGTGTTGAAAAACTTCGTCGGCGACGACGACCACGAGGGCTACTCCGACTCACAGATCAGTGAAGCGCTCGTGGCGAAAGTGGTTAACGCCATCGCGAATAGTCAGTACTGGAATAACTGCGCCATTATTATCAGTTGGGATGATTCCGAAGGTACTTACGATCATGTCCCGTCCGGCATCATCGCCTACGATCCTAATGGTTTGGAGCTCAGCCGCGGTCCCCGCGTCCCTTTGCTGGTGATTTCGCCATATGCGCAAACTCACGTGGTTTCTCACGAACTGGGCGATACCAATTCGATTATCAAGTTCATCAATCTGGTGTTCAATTTGCCGGCACTCGCCGATCTGCCGGACGAACAACAAGCGCTGGCGCAAGGAAAACAGGACTACGACCAGGATAACCTTGGTCCAGAGGATGACCCGAAGAGCCCAGTCGGCGACCTGACTTCGGCGTTCAGTATCAGCCGTTTGCGGGGGCACGATGTCCTCCAGTCAAGCTACGTTTTGATTCCAGACGGTGATATCACCACCTTGCCGCAATGGGGGACTAACCCGCTTAAGACCCACTTGCACATTACTCCCACCGACACCGGGAAGCCCAACAATATTCCGACTGACTTTAATCCGCGTCCTTCTTCTCAGCCGAACTATCCGAATTGATCTCTCGGTCTTTGCGCGGCTGCGACTGCTAAGCGCAGCCCGCTGAAAGTCAGGTTTTCGAAAAGGTTCTCCGGGTGACCGGAGAGCCTTTTTTGTCCTTATACGACCTAGCGGAGCGTGTACCAACGTCCACATGGTAGGGCGAAAATCTCGGCGCGTGTGCGAGGTGGCGACCTCGAGACCTGAGATCGCGCCGGATTTGAGCCACACTGCTGGTTGTCCACCACATTGGATGCCCGATTTTTCAAAAACCTGTTCCGCGAGACGACCAAAATGGGTTCGGCGCCACCGTGAGCGTCGATAAAATCAGGGGTCGCGGCTCAAAACCGGCGCGAGCGATCGACGTGAAAAAACCCACCTAGGGCGCGCCGAGTTTTTCGCCCTACCATGTGGACGATGGCTTACGCCGGGTTCTGTGTCGTAGAGACTGACCGCCATTTCCCGGCTCACTCTTGGCTTCGCAACCTCACTGCCGGGCAATACAGCCCTTTGTCTTCCCGGGTCCACCAAGCGCCGGTCTTCGCTTTCTCTTCCGGAGTACTGAAATGATATTCGTATAGCTTGGCCCGGACGTACTGCGGCGGCGCGTCCGGAAATGGATTCGTTCTTAGTAAGGCTAAGACCGGCTTAGATCCTTGCAGCAAACGAGCGAGAAAATTGATGAACCAAGGTTCGCTGTGTACATCGTTACCCAACGCCGCGAACCAAATCTGCCAATCCAACCGGGGTTGATGCGGCGCCACGATTGCGGGTGCTTCGTCGACACTGCCGACCTGGTATTTGAAATCGTAAGGTTGCCAAGTCAGGCCATCGTTGCTTCCCTCAACGATAATCTCCGGACGAGTTGTGGTCATAACGCGGAACAGGCCGTAACTATTTAACGACCGAAATCGCTCGATATAGCCGTAAGACTTCTCTAACAAAGGCGGCCACTCACTCTCCGGATAGAACGATTCCCAAAGCAACGGCCAACTAAAGGCCAGACTGATTACAACCATCGGAACCAAAATCCAGGACGGCCAGCGACCTCCGGCTAACTTCAGCGACGGCCGTTCGTTTCGCCCGAACCGCGGCCAGACCGAATCGTCCACTAACAGGAGACAGAGCGCGGCTGTTAGCAGATTGAAAAAGCAGTAATTGCCGGTCAGAGCGATCAAGGTTTGTAGGAACAGAATGCCGGCGATGCCGGTCAAGCGTAGTCGCTTGGGAAAGAACAATAGGAAAGGCGCCACCAGCTCAATCGCAAACATGATCACGGTTGAAGTCGCCTGAAACCAGCCCGGGAGCTGACTAGCCCACCACCCGAGCGGGGTCGGTAACGGTTGGGTCCAATAGTGATAATTCAGCGCGGTGAGGTTCCACCAAGACGAATCGCCGCTGGTGAGCTTTACTACGCCGGACATGAACATTAGCCGGAACAAAAGCCAACGCAGAAGGAAATGAGCCCAAGGCGAAAGGGGCGCTTCCGAGCGCGATGATGGCAGCCAGCGTAACGGCGCCAAAAAGATGCTGAAAAACCCGGTCTCCAAAAGGAGATAATCCCATTGGAAGTTCATAAACAGCTGACCTGCTACCGCGATTGAAAGATAGATTAACCAAAGCAGCGAAAGGCAAAGCACCGGAACGACTTCGAAAATCAGTAACACGCTGAACCCGGCGCCAACGGCGCAAAGGGTGTGCAGAAACCAATCGCTGGGGTTAAACCAAAGTAGGGTCGGATAAAACCAGTAGGATTGCGGGCCTAATCGATCCTTTACCTGATCTAACCATTGCCCCACCGGGGCGATACCGTCAGGCCCGACAAGTCCATCGGCCTGCACCCAAAAAGAGACAATGGCGATAAGATAGATCAACCCAAGCAACCGCAGAAAAAGACGCCGGGAACGATAATAGGTTGGCCGCTCCGGCGGTTCTTTTCCCCATAACGCGGTGGTCAGGAGTGAGGCTGCCGCGCGATGCCTTGCCACCAGCCGATAGATTCCCCTGGCGCAGAGCCCGAATCCCGGGACGTGCTGGTAAAACCAGTAAGCTTTGCCGCTGTCCGATCCGTATTTGAGCGCCCGGAAAACCGCCTCCGCTCCACTATAGACATTGCCATCCGGCTCGATCAGGCGAATCGCTGATTGGAAACATTCGATCGGCAGATCCTCGGCGAATTGCGCAGCAACCGATTGAAAGGGAACCGCGTCGACCTTGCCATCAAACTCTTGTTGCCACCGGCGAATCCATCCGGTGCAAAACCGGCAATCGCCATCGTAAAGCAGCAGCGGCCGATCCGCCGGCGGCGCACAGCGGCTTAGTCGGTCCGGGCAATTAACCGGCGCTCCGTTCACGGCTTCAGATAACCACATTCTGGTCCCGGCCACCTAATATTCTCGGCTCCTGCGCGAATATCTTCTAAAACGCCAAGAATCATGCCTGGGATTGGAAGAGCAGATCCATCGTCCGAGCTTCAGATCGCTGCTCCAAATCAGCGAGCGGACACAACTGATTTGATCGACCTGCTGTGCAAAACCTTCTCTTCCGGTATTGGCTATTGGAATGCGGAAAAAGCTTGTCGCAACGGTTACCTGCTAAAGAGCAACTACGACTGGAATGCCTCCCGAATCGGAAAGCTGAACGGCGAGATGGTAACTCATTTTGGGATTTGGAACTTCGAAATACGAGTGGGCCTTGCCCGGCTCCGCGTCGCTGGAATTGGGGCTGTCGCGACGCATGACGACTACCGTAAGCTGGGGCTCATGCAAGCGACCGCTACGGTCGCTTTAGCAGAGCTCAGCAACTCAGATTACGATATTAGCCTGTTGTTCGGGATACCGAATTTTTACGAACCATTTGGCTTTCGGCGGGCATGGAACTTGACGTTTGCGACCATCGAGGTTGATCAGATTCCGTCAGGCCCGACGCCCGGGCGGCTGCATCGAACGCGCTCCAGCACGGGGTCAGAATTAGACGCCCTTTATAACAAGGAAAATGCTAACCTCACCGGTACCGCGGTTCATCCGACGTTTCCGCTCCGGAACCCGTTTGTTAAAGGCGATCTGTTCGTCTGGAGGCAAGGTCAGGAATTAAAGGGCTATGCATTGGTTAGCTCTCCGGGGAATGTGCTTGAGGTAAAAGGATGGGTTGGGGATCCAAACGAGCTGTTAACGGTCGTTAGGAGTCTGGCTACCCAACGAGGAGTCAAATCCGTTCAGTTCCAATGGATCCATTGTCAGAGCGAGCTGGCGCGCCTTCTCCGGCAGAAAACATGTGCCGTTAGGACCGACTATCGCGGTTCTGGCGGCGCTATGGTCCGTGTGATTTCGCTGCAAAGATCGCTCACCCGGCTGAAGCCGGAACTCGAAAACCGGCTTCGGCGTTCTGACCTTTCGGATTGGTGTGGTGACCTTTTACTGGATAACAACCGCGAGGCCGTAACCCTGCTGATCAACCAAGGAGACGTACAAGTTGTCGCCGCCAGCCGATCTAAAAATTCGATGTCAGGAGGCGAGGCGATCGCTCAGTTGATCTTGGGAACAGACGATCCAAACGAAACCGTTGCGATCGGCGGGGTTAAGGTACGAGGTGCGGCCAGTGCTCTGCTTCCGGTACTCTTTCCCAATGAGTATCCTGCCCTCGGTAGTTGGGACAGATTTTGATTTTAGGGATGCTCGAAGCACGGCGGCGGAAAACGAGGGATATGCCCCTCCCAGCGTTGGACGGGTGCCAAGGCATTTCGTACTTGGGGCAGCTTCTTTCAGTCTCTCATGGACAAAAACCTCGACACCTGTCCACATTTTCGAAACCACATCGCTAACCAGGTTCAGAGATGCCGCACTGTGGAGATCGAGTTGTGGAAGTTGGCGTACAGCGGAAAGAAAACGTTTCGAGGACGAGGACGAATTGGTTGCGGCTTAGCCCCTTTGCGATCTTCTGTGAAAATCTATTCCGTCGGGAACGGGTTCCGGTCGAATCTCTTCTGGTGCCAATACGGCGAGACTAACGGGACGTTGCTGGCCGCATCGAGTTTTCCGACCTGATCCACCGTCAAACTCCAACCGACAGCGCCTAGATTGTCGCGCAGTTGGTCGTCGTTCCGCGCGCCAATGATAACCGTGGCAACTGTCGGCCGTTGCAACAGCCAATTGAGGGCGACTTGCGCCACGCTTTTGCCAGTTTCCGCGGCGGCTGCATCCAGGGCATCGACGACCTTATAAAGATAGTCATCGGCAACCTGTGGCCCCATCTCGTTGGAAAGTGCGCTGTTTTGGCGGCTGACGGCAGGTAAGGGTTGTCCCCGGCGAATCTTGCCGGTCAAACGGCCCCAACCCAGCGGGCTCCATACCACCGTGCTGACTTTCTGATCGACACCTAGCGGCATGAGTTCCCATTCATACTCCCGGCTGATTAGCGAATAATAGGCTTGATGCGCGACGTAGCGAGGCCAGCCGTACTTCTCCGAAATGGCGAGCGATTTCATCAGGTGCCACCCCGAAAAGTTGGAGCATCCGATGTAACGGATCTTACCGGCGCGGACGAGATCGTTAAGCGTGCTGAGGACCTCTTCGACAGAGGTCTGAGCATCGAAAGCGTGGAGCTGGAAAAGATCGATGTAGTCGGTGCCAAGCCGTCGCAAGCTCCCTTCTACTGCTTTGATCAGATGAAACCGGGATGAGCCCACATCGTTCGGTCCGGCGCCCTGACGAAAGGTTGCCTTCGTAGAAATTAAGACTTGATCGCGGCGCCCTTTGATCGCGCCACCCAAGATCTCCTCGGCCGCGCCATCGGAGTATACATCGGCCGAATCGAACATCGTTAGGCCGGCTTCAAGGCAAATATCGACCAGATGAGTTGCCTCTTTTAACCCGGTCGTCCCCCAGGTTTTAAAAAATTCATTCGTTCCGCCAAACGTTCCGGTGCCAAGGGTTAAAACCGGTACGCTGAAGCCTGTCCCGCCGAGTAATCTATAGTCCATAGGTTGTTCGATTATTTTCGAACTACATGGTTCGCGGAGAATAGTCAACTGCCTGGCTTGTTCGCCCGGTAGTGAAGAGCTCCCGACTAGCCAAGCCTACGTCGCGGCGAGGTTCTGTAACTTATAAAGGCTTCATCGTTAGGGCGCGCCATAGCGAAGCGACGGCGGCCTGCTCGTCCGCGCTGCGCTCCATCGCGCGTTACCCTGCGCACGCGGCTCCGAAGCCACGCCCGGACGAGCCGGACGTTAGTTTAACACCCGGCGGGGTACGCCGTTAAGCCAGGCCGCGATGTTCTCGACGGTTTGCTGGAAAGAGCTCGAGTAGTAGTTCTCGGTTACATATCCGACATGCGGAGTTGCCAGCACATTTGGTAAGAATCGGAACGGATGCGCGGGTGGCAGCGGTTCTGGATCGAATACGTCAAGAGCGGCCCCTCTTATCTTCCCGGTCTGTAGAGCAGCGATCAGCGCGGATTCGGTCACAATCGGGCCGCGCGAAGTATTCACCAGATAGGCGGAAGGTTTCATCAAACTTAGCTCCCGGTGGCCGACCAGGTCTCGGGTCCGGTCACTGAGTCTGACATGCACGCTAAGAACATCTGCTTGGCGGAACAGATCCTCTTTCTCCACCCGTTCTACCCCATGTTGAACTGCTTGTTCGGATGTCAGGTTTTGGCTCCAAGCGATGACCTCCATTTTAAAAGCTGCGCCATAACCCGCCACAACCTGGCCGATCTTACCTAGGCCCAATAGAGCGAGGGTTTTGCCGCCAAGATTGGCGCCTACGCCTAATTGCCAACCGCCGGCTCTCACCGAAGCCGCTTCGGAATAGAGATTACGCATCGCTCCCAATATCAAGGTCCAGGTCAAGACGGGAGTCGCCTCCGGATCCGCCCCGTCGGTACCGCACACAGCGATGTTGTGCGCTCTGGCTGCTCGCAGATCGATGGAGGCATTAGCCATGCCGAAGGTGACGATTAGTTTTAGATTCGGGAGCCGAGCAATCAGGTCGGCTCCGAAACGGGTTCTTTCCCGGATCAACACCACGGCTGCAAACGACTCCAGCCGCATGACCAGTTGATCGATATCCGAAATATGATCGTGAAAGAAGACGGTCTTGGCAGCCGGCTCCAAACTTGACCAGTTAGCCAGCGATTCCGCGTTGTGCTGATAATCGTCAAGAACGGCGACTTTGATTGGACTCGGCATAGCGGATCATGCCGCTGCCTGAAGATTTATTCCAGAAAACCTTCAGAGCGTCGGTGGAGCGCGCCTCGCTTGCGAGGCCGATTGAATAGCCCCTGGCCGATTTCTGCTATGGCGCGTTACCCCGCCAACCGGTCTCGCAAGCGAGGCACGCTCCACGGCTCGCTAAAAAGGAGCAAGCCCAACCGCCGCGTTTTCTTCGGGCGTCGCGAACCAATAACCGTACCGTTGAGCCGTCTCGACAAAATGCCGGAGTTCCTCGGGGCGCGGCGGACCGGTGATGTCACTCGAAGTACGGCGCCGCCCTATTTCTTGAAGGAAACGTCAAAGCCGGGAGTTGGAGGTAATCAATTGAACGGCGGGATACGCCGACCGGTTTTTGAGCGCATGCTTGGCGTTATTGGGCACGCTAATGAAATCGCCTGAGCGAGCCGTGAGCCAATGAAGCTTTCCGCCTTCATCGGCCAGTATTTCCATCTCACCGGAAATCACGAAGAAAGTCTCAATGCCGGCGTGGCTATGCATTGGTACCGAGGCCCTGGGCGGGATCATTCCTTTCATTACGCAAGGCGCCTCATCATTGGGCTGAGGCGCGACCAGAAATTCCAGCGTTGGGCCGAACAAATCGAATAGCTCGAGTTCGTGCTCGGCGACAATATGAGCAAACGTTTCGGTCATTGGAGTGTACATGGTTTCGTTCCTTTTTGCGTCTTCAGTTGAGCGATCGGGAAATGTCCCCGCTGATGCTGCGCATGCAGCGAGGGAGGTTATCTAGCCCTCGTTCGCCGTTCCCTGACCATGGACCCAGCAGACCGAGGGGTGGTTCGTTCTCTCCCAATTGCCGCAATCTCTGTCCGGACGCTCGAGTTGCCCAATCTGTGGTATTTTCGCGGAACCGTCTCTTATGGCGTTTGTAATACCACTAGCAAAGGATGGCAGGCCCCTATTCCGACAGGTGTATCTAGGTCTGCGGCAATCGATTCTATCCGGAGCATTTCCTGCCGGTGATCGTCTTCCCTCCACTCGTGACCTGGCTGAGCAACTCGGCATTTCCAGAACCGTGGTCCTCTTGGCTTATGACCAACTGTTGGCTGAAGGTTACGCGGAGGGACGCCGTGGATCAGGGACGTATGTGTCTAAAATCCTTAGTTCCAGTGCTCCTAAGGAATTTGAAAAGCCTGCCAGGTTTCGCCTATCCCGATTTGGAGCGGCCGCAGCCGCAGCAGCCGGAACCGTCGATTTTCCTGACCGGCTCCCCACTCGGCTTCGTTACGACTTCGCCTACGGGGGAAGCGATTTAGCGACCTTTCCTTTTGAGGCTTGGCGGCGCCTCCTACTCCGGCACGCTCTGAAGGGTTCAACTCGCGAATTTGACTACGGGCCGGCGGCCGGCGCGCTTACTCTGCGCGAGGCTATCTGCGCTCATCTACGGCGGTCGCGAGCGGTGGTCTGCGATCCGTCGGAAGTGATTGTGGTGAGCGGCTCCCAGCAAGCGCTCGATTTGGTGGCACGAGTTCTGGTTGAACGCGGCGATGCCGTTGCTGTGGAAGATCCGCAGTATCAGGGCATCCGAGAAATAGCACGCGCTGTCGGGGCTCGCTTGCTGCCGGTGCCGGTCGATCGGGATGGCATCAAACCCGCTAGACTGCCAAAGCGCGCCAGGCTGGTTTTCGTCACGCCGTCGCACCAATTTCCGACGGGCGCGATTCTACCGCTCGCTAGGCGGCTGGCGCTTCTGGAATGGGCTGCGCGCACAAACGCTGTGATCGTTGAAAACGATCGCGATGGTGAGTTTCAATACGAGGGCCGGCCCCTGGAATCCCTGCAAGGGCTCGACCGGGAAGGCCGTATAATCTACATTGGGACATTCTCGCGTACGATCTTTCCGGCTCTCCGGATTGGGTACATGGTCGTGCCCAAGTCGCTGGCTCCGATCTTCACGACGGCGAAATGGTTAACCGATCAGCACTCAGCCACTCTCGAGCAACAGGCGCTGGCGGAATTTATCGCCACCGGTATGTATGAACGTCATCTGCGCCGGTTACGCCGCAGAAACGCGGCTCGTCGCGAGGCGCTACTTCAAGCTATCCACAAATATCTCGGGGCAAAAGTCGAGGTAACTGGAGCTGATTCCGGCGCTCACATCGTACTCTGGCCGCGAGAACCGATCACGGAAACTGCCGCTATCTCAAAAGCAGCATCACGAGGGGTAGGCATCTACGGAATATCCCATTGTTTCTTAAAAAAACCCTCGCGCCCCGGCCTGCTGCTCGGCTACGCCACCATGGCCGAACCCCAAATCCGCGAAGGCATCCGGCTGTTAGGCGAAGCCCTCTGAACCGAACCGCGGAGATTTAACCGCAGATGGACACAGATAAAACCCTAACCGCGAATGGACACGAATAGACGCGAATAATTAGAGCGGCAGATGTAGCTCTATCGTCTGAATTCCAATGCGTATATTCTCCGCGAAAGTTTTTTTGCGTTCCTTGCGATCTTTTGCGGCTATCTCTTCTGTCTTCACAGCCAGCGGCTACTCAAATCGAGCGTCTAGAACCGTCCCGAATGCACCAAGCATTAGTCTATTCGCGTGCATTCGCGGTCGTCTCTTATCTGCGTCCATCTGTGTCCATCTGCGGTTCAGTCTTTTCTCCGCGGTTAAAATTCGATTGCAAACCGCTTGAAAAGCGCAGAATAGCTTGGCAGCGCGGAGTGGGCGGCGTGCGAGTCGCTTCTCCTAAGCGGCTTTTATCGAAAGATTATCATCCATGAGCTCACAACCTCTCGAAGGCAAAGTTGGTGTTGTTTTTGGGGTCGCGAATAAACGCAGCATTGCCTGGGCAATCGCGCAGGCCTGGCATTCGGCTGGGGCGAAACTGATCTTCAACTATCAAGGAGAACGGCTCAAAGAGAATGTCGAAGAGTTGACCGGCACGTTCGGCGCGGACGTCCCGGCCTACCCTTGCGACGTTTCCAGTGACGCAGAGATTAGCGGTTTCTTTGAGAACGTCAGAAAACATACTGATCATCTTGAGCTCTTATTACATTCGGTTGCCTTTGCTCCTAAGGAAGCGTTGGAAGGAGATTTCGTTAGCACGACGCGGGATGCTTTTTTAACGGCGCATAACATCAGCGCGTACTCGTTGGTTGGCGTGGTTCGCGAGGCGGTGCCGCTGATGACCAACGGTGGTTCCATCGTTTCTATGACTTACTACGGCTCGGAAAAAGTGATTCCTCACTACAACGTCATGGGGGTAGCTAAAGCGAGTCTGGAAGCGACTACGCGCTACCTGGCGTACGATCTCGGCCCAAAAAAGATTCGAGTGAATTGTATCAGTGCTGGACCGGTACAAACATTGGCAGCCAGAGGGATTGCCGGGTTTACCTCCATGTATAAACATTATCAGGAACGAGCGCCCCTTCGGCGGAGTTGTGAGCCCGCTGAGCTCGGCCAGACCGGTGTCTTTCTAGCAAGTGACGGCGCCGCCGCCATCACCGGCCAAGTGATCTACGTCGACGGCGGGTATCAGATCATCGGGATGTAGCGTGATGGAGGTGGCTCGTCCCGGGTCGCGAGGGAAGACAAAATCTCACGCAAAGCCGCAAAGACGCCAAGGTTAAGAGACGAACCACGAATAGACGCGAATAGTAGAGGCGATGTAGCTCCATCGTCTGAATTCCAAGGCATCATATTCTCCGCGAGAGTTTTTTTTGCGTTCCTTGCGCTTTTTTGGGGCTATCTCTTTTGTCTTCACAGACTGCGGCTATTCAAATCGAGCGTCTAGAACTGCCCCCTGATATGCACGGAGGATCAATCTATTCGTGTTTATTCGCGTCCATTCGCGGTTCGTCCTTCTGAGTCTTAACCTTTGCGTCTTTTGCGGCTCTGCGTGAGATTTTGTTATGGTTCCGACCTTTAGTTCGTCCTTGGTCTATCGTAGGGTCACTCGTTCTGTTTCTCAGTAAATGCATCTTGTTGACGAATTGATCGAAGCGGTTGGCGCTGACGTAATCTCGGCCGACCCGGTAAAGCGCAAAGATCACAGTGGTGACAAATGGTTTGCCGCTCACTTGCCGGATTTGGTAGCCGAGCCCGACAGCACAAAACAGGTGGCTGCGATTCTGCGAATTGCTAACCGGCGCCAAGTCCCGGTGACTCCACGGGGAGCTGGTTATGGTTATGTCGGCGGTTGTGTGCCGGAGGAGGGCGGAATTTCGCTATCCCTGATTCGGATGAATCGGATTAAAGAGCTCTCGATTCCGGACGGAGTTGCGGTGGTCGAGCCCGGTGTGATTACGGGCGATTTACAGAAAGCAGCTCAAGCCTCTGGGCTCTTTTATCCACCGGATCCGGCGAGTTTCAGGAATAGTTCAATTGGCGGAAACATCGCGACCAACGCGGGAGGACCTCGCTGCCTGAAATATGGAGTGACGCGCCACTACGTATTGGGGTTGGAGGTGGTGTTGGCGGACGGTTCGATCGTCCGGGTCGGCGGCAGAACCATGAAGAATAAGACGGGGTTCGATTTGGTAGGGCTCTTCGTTGGTTCTGAAGGGATGTTAGGGATTGTTACGGAAGCGACTATTCGACTGATCCCGTTGCCGCCGGCGCGAGCGACGATTTCGGCGAGTTTTCGAGAAATCGAAGACGCAGCCGAAGCGGTGCAACAAATCCTCAAAGCAGGCTTTTTGCCGTCAGCGTTGGAAATAGCGGATAGGTTCACGTTAGAAGCCGCCCGTAAACATTTGAAACATCGGATCGTACCGGCGGGGAATGCGCATCTTCTGGTCGATTTGGACGGACAGGAAAAATCAGTTCAAAGCGATTTAGCCATTCTTGAGAGGTTGGTAAAGAGACTTGGCGCTCTGACCATCGAAACGGCGCTAGGCGAAGTCGAATGCGAAGTCCTGTGGGATTTACGTCGCGGTTTCTCCGAATCGTTAAAGGCAACGGGTCTGACCAAACTGAACCAGGACGTTACCGTTCCGCGAGGAAGGCTAGTGGATCTCGTTCAGTTCGCGGCAAAGCTCCAAGTTGAATCCGGGTTTCCCATCGCCTGTTTTGGCCATGCCGGCGACGGTAATATTCATGTGAACGTGATGGTCCCGGATCCCGACGAACCGGAAAGCCAACGGCGCATGGACGCGGCTCTCGATAAACTTTTCGAGCAGGTGATCGCTTGGCAGGGCGCAATCACCGGTGAACACGGAATCGGCTTGGCCAAAAAACGGTGGTGGCCTCAAGCCGTCTCTGCAGAAAACCTTGCTCTTCACCAAACGATCAAGTCGGCTCTGGATCCGCACCGCATCCTGAACCCAGGGAAATTTCTGTAACCCGCTACGGGCGCGAATGCGCGTGCATTTGCATGGGTCGCGGGCTATGGCTCTTTCTTTAACCTCTTATCCCCCCACTGCTTATGCCCAAATTCGGAATTCATGCCTTCACGCTGGAAGGGTTTTGGAACAATGAACTTGCGCCCAAGGTGATTGGTCAGGCGGCCGAGCTCGGATTCGATCTTCTCGAAATACCTTTGCTAAAACCGGCAGAGTTCGACTCCGGGCTGGTTGCCAAGGCATTGTCCCAGAGTGGTATCCAGGCTGTGGCCTCACTTTGCTTGCCTCCGGATGCGCACCTGCCATTCAATCCTCCGGGAGCGCTGCAGTTCTTGAAAGCAGCCGTTGATAAACTGGCTGATTTCGGTGGCACACAGCTTTTAGGCTGCCTGTATTGTAACCTGGGCACTTTGACCAGACAGCCGCCCACCGGCGACGAGAAGAAAAAAGTAGCGGAGGTGTTGGGAGACCTCCGCCAGTACGCCACGCCGAAGGGTGTCTCGCTTGGGATCGAGCCGGTAAACCGTTACGAAACTTATCTCTGTAACACGGGTTCGGACGCCATCGAATATTTCCGGGCGATTGGTGCGGACGAAATGATTATCCACTTCGACACCTATCACATGAATATCGAAGAGGATGGATACGGATCAGCTCTGAGAAACGCCGGCAAGTTTGCTGGTTACATTCATATGTCGGAGAGCCACCGCGGGTTGCCGGGCGAAGGGACAGTCGATTGGGATGATGTCTTCCAAGGCCTAGCGGATATCGACTATCGGGGTCCTCTCGTACTGGAGGCGTTCGCCGCAATCAACCCCGACCTGATAGGTGCAACCTGTCTCTGGCGAAAGAGCCGGTATCAAGGTGTTGAGTTAGCGACCAAGGGTCTCGAGTTTCTCAAATCCAAAGCCGCCAAGTACGGGCTGGCCTAGTCTCTTAGTCGTCGTTGAAAGTTCTAAATACAGCGCGTGAACGAGTCGCCCAGCGTCGGGAGGGGAGCCGCTTTGTAACTTGGCAGCTCTATAGGTTCGCAGCAGGCGGCTCCCGAGAAAGGTCCAGCGCCTGGCAGTTCTATAGGCCGCAGACGAATCGGCAGTGTTCCGAACAAAGCTGCTCAGTGAAAGCGTTACGCTGGGTTATTCGCGGGAGCCGCCTGCTGCCATCCAATAGAACTGCGCAGCTACAAAGCGGCTCCCCTCCCTGTGTTGGGCGATGTATGCTGCCGTTGGTATTGAGCACAAGGACCGAGAATCGGGCACAATTAAATCCATGAGCGCGCTGCTTGGCATCGATCTGGGCACTTCAAGTGTCAAAGTGGTTGTCTACTCGACCACCGGCAACATTCTCGGTCTGGGATCGGCCGAATACCCGATCTTAACCCCTCAACCGGGTTGGGCGGAACAGGACCCGGAGCATTGGTGGTCGGCAACGGTGCAGGCAGCTAGGACCGCGCACCACGCTGCCGGCCAACCAGAAGTGCTGGCGATCGGTTTCTCCGGTCAAATGCATGGGCCAGCCCTTCTGGATAAGCAAAACCAACTGTTAGGAAATGCTATCATTTGGGCCGATCAACGAAGCGCGCCGCTGCTGCCGGAGATTGAATCCCGGGTGGGCATAAAACGGTTGGCCGAGGTCTGCGGGACCGCCCCGGCGGCGGGTTTTCTCATTGCCACGCTGTGCTGGTTACAGCGGCATGATCCGGCCCGCTTCGATAAAATCGGTGTTATCCTTCTTCCCAAGGACTATGTCCGGTTTCGGATCACCGGTGAAATCGCGACTGAACCTAGCGACGCAGCGGCCACCGGTCTGTTTGATGTGGCAAGACGAATCTGGGCTTGGGAAGTGATCGAAACTTTGGATATACCCAAATCGATCTTCCCGGAGATCCGCGATTCAGCCGAAGTTTGCGGCAGACTATTGCCGGGTCCGGCTGTCGAACTTGGGCTTAGACCAGGAATACCGGTAGCTGCGGGTTCTGCTGATCAACCTGCTCAAGCTGTCGGTAATGGACTGATCGAGCCGGGGCAGGGATCAATCACTCTGGGAACGGGAGGGCAAGTGTTTGTGCCGTTGGCGGCTCCACTCTTCGATTCGAAAGGCCGGCTGCACACCTTTTGTCACGCTTTGAGTACGCGTTGGTATCTTTTGGGAGCGATGCTTTCAGCGGGGATGGCGTTGCGTTGGGCACGCCATGTTCTGGGGTGCGACGAGATCCCTTACCAAGAGCTCGACCGGCGCGCCGAGGTTCTTCCCATCGGCGCGGAAGGCCTTTTCTTTTTGCCTTATTTAGTGGGCGAGCGTTCTCCGCTGATGGATCCACACGCGCGGGGTACCTTCGTCGGTCTTACCCTCCGACACGATACGGCGCACCTGTTCCGAGCTGTTCTTGAAGGGATCAGTTACGCCATGCGCCAGATAGTAGAGACTATCGAAGAGACGGGCGTTGTGATGGATCGTTGGGTCGCCTCCGGGAATGGTTTAGGGAGCAAGTTCTGGCGACAAATGCTAGCGGATACGTTGAACCGGCCTTTACTCCGAGGCGAGGACGCCAACTCTGCCGAGCGCGCCGGAGTTGGCGCCGCTATTCTCGGTGGAATCGGCGCTGGGGTCTTAGGTGGATTCAAAGAGGCACAATCGTTTGCGCCTAAGTTCAACGAGGTGACCGAACCAGATCCAAGTCGAGTTGAAGCCTACGAACGGGCCTATTCGCGCTTCAAGGAACTCTATCCACTCTTGAAGAACTGGTTTTGATAGGTTTCTACACCCGATCTGCTTGACTCGACGCCCGCCTCCGCGAAAGCCGATTGCAGCGCCCTCCGAAAGGAAGTGGTCCACCGGCGTCCTCGCTCGTTCGCGGTCGTTCTTACCGTTGCCCCCGTCGCTCACCACTGTATCACTTCCTGATGGAATTCCTCCCCAGATATTGGTGCGCTGCCGGCGTGATGATCTTCTTTACGTTGTCGAGCGCTCTTGGATGGGCGCCGGCAGGCGGTCATATTATGTCGAAGTATGCAGCGGACGTAAACCCGAACTCGGTTTGGCCGGAATATCCCAGACCGCAGATGATGAGTCGAATTGGATGAATCTATCTCTTTCGTTGATGCAGCACCTTGAACGCTGTCCCGGCCCCATCCGGGTTCAAGGTGAAGGCGGTCGAAGCGTCAGCCCCCTTGAGTGCGTTCGGATACCAGCGAGTAACGAAGGCTCGTTGGGTGAGGTACTCGATGGTTTCAAGTCCATAACCCTCGCCCCAGACCTGCAAGTCAACGAAGTTAACATCCGCGGTAAGATCCTGATTACCGGCTTGACGGAAAATTTCGCTGCCTTCGATTCGCTGTTGTTGAAAATAGCCTCGCAAGGTTCCGCCGGGCCGGCGCCAATAGATCTCGTCGGGCCGCCCGCCGTAGTCGATGGTTAGGATCGCGCCGGCTTGGAGCTGAGTGGAAATCTTCGCTAACCAGTCCCGAAAACTCTCATGTACTTCAATGGTTTGTCCGACGGCGAAGCCGACGCCCAGAGCACTACACTCGAAAGAGAGTTGCGTGGGCGATAACTCCTGGTGCCATTGATGGTTGTCGTAGCGGAGATAAATATCGGCCCAACCAGTTTCTGATCGAACCAAGCGACGACACGGGAATGCGTCGGCGAACTCGTTGGAAATGACAATCGCTTTTCCCTCCGCCTCTGACAACGCCGTCTCCACAGAATCAAAGGAGCGAAATCGGCGCCGGCGGGTCACCGATTTATCCAGGATGCTGGACTCGGGGCGAATATCGACGCCGAAATAGCGAAGCCGGCTCCACGGTCGTGTTTGGGCCAGAATTGCTTTCGCAAGTGCTCCGGTACCGATCCCTGGCTCAACGATGACCAGCGGACTTAGTTCCAAGTAATTCGCCTCCGCCTCAAGCCAGCGGAATACCGCTCTCCCCAAGGCGGCACTCAGGGTAGTCGATGTGGAGAAGTCGCCAAGCTTGCCAATGCCCCGGATTCGCCGGGTATAATAGCCATGGACCGGATGGCGCAATGCCAGCTCCATAAAACGGTCGAACCGCAGGCGACCGCCCTCACTCGTGGCGATTTCAGCCAGCCAGCTTGGCATCAAGAGAACTTCGAATAGAACTCCGAAACATCTGTCAATCCGACAACGAATTCTTTGAGCAACCGGATGCAACCGTCTACATCCCGCATGTCGACCATCTCGACCGTCGAATGCATGTACCGCAGCGGAATTGAAATCAAAGCGCTGGGGATCCCTTGTTTCGATTGAAAGATAGAATCCGTATCCGTCCCGGTGGTGCGGGAGGAAGCTTCGTTTTGCAGCTGAATATCGACCCGGCGCGAGGTTTCGATTAATTGGGCCACCAATCGGGGGTGATTAGCGCTACCGTGCGTTATCGAAGGACCTCCGCCCAGCTTGACGGAGCCATGCTTGTTCCGATCGATTCCCGGAGAATCCGTAGCATGCGTGACGTCGAGAACCAGTGCAACTTTTGGTTCCAACCGGTAGGTCGCCATCTTGGCTCCGAAACCTCCAATCTCTTCTTGGACGGCGTTTAGTCCGATAACCGTGGCTGCCGGACGCTCCGGCAAGCTTGAAAGGGCGGCAAAGAGCTGGCTGATGATATACCCCCCGATCCGATTATCGATGGCCCTAGCAACCAGACGATCTGGCGTCACCATTTCGACGGCGTCAACATAGACCGCGGGATGCCCTACCCGGATTCCTCGACTCTCAACTTCAGCCCGTGATTTCGCGCCGATGTCGACAAAAAGCTGGTGGACCTCCGGGATTTTGTCTTCGTCTTTTTCGCGGAGATGAATCGCAGTATTACCGATAACGCCCAACACCGGGCCACGATCGCCCAGGATTTTCAGGCGTTTCCCTCGAGCGATAGCGCGGTCACTCCCACCAATCCGGTTCAAATAGAGGTACCCTTCGTCGCTAACGTTCTGGATAATGAAGCCGATCTCATCGGCGTGCGCCTCCAGCATTAGGGTCAGGTCCGGGGTTTGCCCGTTCAAGGTCGCCCAGGCGTTGCCATAGGCATCATTATCGACCGAATCGCTAAAGCGGCTGATGTGACTGATCCAGGCTTTCTGCGCTTCCGCCTCAAATCCGGTGGGGCTAGGCAGATTGAGGAGGCGAAAGAGAAACTCTTTAGCGTCGTCGTTCATTTTGGAAAGGAAACAGCATCCGGCAACAGGGCGGGGCAATTCGGCGAAGGAATTTTGTACCTACAGGTAGACGATCCTCAGGCGTAGCAGAAACCGGCCGAACGGCTCTAAATCTATTTAAACGGTTATCTGATTTAATGGTCGATCTATTTCTGCCATTTTTTGACTGAGGTCCACCTCGAAGTAATCTGTAATCAGTGTGTCAGTAATCTGTAAGACGATCCCGGGCTCGCTCCTAAACTGATTACTGAGTTACTGATTACTGATTACTTCTCGCCACCCCTGGCATCTCGCCACCCCTGGGATGGCGACTAGGCATCGCCTTTTGTGCTCGCTTTTCGTTCCTGTAACTGCTGAAAATCGGCCCTTACATGCGAGGTGATCCGAGTCGTATGGAAGCATCTGAAGGTGGCGATCGTTCGGATCGCCAGATACGCGGCTTCGCGCGACCGATATGACCGATTCCGCCAGCACGTCTGCACCTCCCCCATCGGGTTCGGTCGATGCAAGGAGCAGTGGTCCTCCTGGAAAAGACACGGGTCAGGGGAAGGTACCGCGCTCGCCTGGCGCCTTCCGAAGTCACTTCGGCCTGATGCTGACCTTGGGGAAACGCTATCTATTGTGCCACAAATTCTTGGTGATTCTGTACATCGCTACTTATTTGCTCGGACATTCCATCCTGCCAGCCGCTGTCGGTCTCTACGCGCAGCAGATTTCAAATGGCATTCCGGTGGCGCAGCAAGAAGCGTCAGGTCAGGCGAATGCCAATCCTACTGCAAAACTTTCCCAACCAATCGGCGATCACTCCGGATTGTGGCGCGCATATGGGCTTTGGCTGGCCGCCACGTTGGGTGTGGCAATCTTAGGACTACTTTACAGCTACGTAACTGCGATTCTGGGCGGCAAGGTTAGCAACGCTATTCGCCGTGATTTGTTCGCAGCCATCTTGCGGAAGCCTTCGCTGTTCTTTCATGAACATGAGACCCAGCAATTGACGGTACTGGTGAACCAAATGTCGCTCCAGGTCCAAGGCGCCTTGCAGGATGTCCTGATCAATCCGCTCCTCGATCTGGTTGGAGTTGTCCTCCTCGGCTACAGCTTGCTCCAATCGTTGGCGACCGTCCAATCGAGAGAGGGAAATCAGGTTTGGATCTTTTTCGCGGTCATCGTCCTTATCGCCTTTCTTTCGCCTTGGCTGGTCAGCCGGATGGGCGCCCGCCTCAGGCAAAGTTCGCAAAATGTACAACAACAGAACTTGATTCTGGCGTCTTTGGTTGGCGGTGCCATGGGCGCGCCCGAGGAGATTCAAGCGATGCGGGCGGAAGAAATCTTCGATCGGAAACACACTGCCGCCTTGAAGGAAGTGCTACAACGGAGGCTCAACCAAACGCTGACGGTAGGTAGCTTGAACCTGTTAAACCGGTTCCCAGGTGATTTAGTTTTAGTGGCTTTGATGGGGCTCTCAGTTTTCATCGCGGCAAGCGGTCTCGCTGGAATCAATGCGGGCGTTGTCGCCGGTCTGATGGCGCTAACTCCCTCGTTCATGGGCTCGATTCAAGGCTTCTCCGCGCTGTCGATTAATTTCAATATGACCTGGCCGGCTATCGAATCCGTCGGTGACATCATTTGCGGGAAAGAGACCGCCAAGGAGGGCGATGGCGGTCAGGACTACGGTGAAATAGCGGGCGAGATCCAAGCTCGCGGACTCGTGTTCCGCTATCGAGCCGGCGAGTCGCGGAAAATATTTGACGATGCCTCATTTCAAATTCCGGCAGGATCAATTACCGGGTTGATCGCGAAGGCAGGCCAAGGCAAAACCACGTTTTTCCGGCTGGCGCTACGCTTTTACGAGCTAACCGCAGGCGAGATTTTGTTGGGAGGAATCCCGCATACTCATTTTTCGCTGGAGAGTTTGCGCCGCCAAATCGTGCTGATGCCGCAATCGCCGGCATTTTTCCATGATACCATCCGCGAGAATTTGTTGGTGGCACAGCCGGCGGCGACCGACGCCGAAATCCAGGAACTCTGTGAGCGAACGCGGATTTGGCCGGTCTTGATCGAGGCGTATGGCCAAAGCCCTTTGAACCGCCAATTTTCGTCTGGGAACCTGTTATCCGGGGGACAAAAGAAGCTATTTGCTTTGACCCGCTGCCTCTTACGCAGACCCTCCTTTCTGTTCTTGGATGAACCGACCACTGGCATCGATCCGGAGGACAAATATAGCCTTCTCCAAGTGATGCGACAGGTATGTGCCGGCAAAACCGTCCTGGTCGTCGATCACGATATTGTTGGGTGGCAAATCCCGTTTTGCGACCGGTTCATCGTTTTGGATCAAGGCAAAATCGTCCAAAACGGAACCGCTGCCGAGCTCTTATCGGCGCCTGGCCTATTTCACGACCTATTCGAGCGCCAAATCGAGGGGGTGCGTCTGATGAACGAGGAACTAAGCCGACTCAATAACCTGACCCCTTACCCCCTAGGGGGGAGCCTTAGCAAAAACAGTTAGAAATCCTGCAAGCGCTGTACCCATCAACGTCAGACGAATAGAACCTCGAAAAAAAGTCTCGGTTTAAACGGGGCTGACGAGTACAACTGAGAAACCACAATGCCTGATACAAAAAAAACTATCGAAGTCTACCTCACTCAAAAACCTGAGGCTCCCGCCGGGCCCGAAAAGGCCTCTCGGGATATGGATGCGACTAACGCAGAACCCGAAGTCGGTGGACGTGGCTATTATCGTTGGGTGGAGTGTTGGCACTGCCACTCGATGCGCCGCGTCTATTGGGAATACCCGGGACAGGTATTTATCTGCGGCAGCTGCGGCGTCGAGTACATTCCGAACAACTAAGTTCACTCTACCCGCAACAGGAGCGAACAATTCGCCAAGGCACCAACGGGAAAATCCCGAATTGGTGCCTTGTTTTTTCGTTGGGTAGACGCTCGGTTTCGTTCTCGTTTTTGGCGTCAGAACATTGGGGGCTTCGGGCGCAGGAGGTCAATGGGAGGGGAGCCGCTTTGCAATTTGGCAGATCGACCGGTTGATCAAGGAGGCGGCTCCCGCGAATGACCGCTGACTCTGAATTTACCGCTGGAATCGATTCGCGCTTGCGCTAGGACAGTTATTTCGGACGCGTTGGGTTAGAGGCGATTCGCGGGAGCCGCCTCCCTGATCCAAGGGTAGACCTGCCGAATTGCAAAGCGGCTCCCCTCCCACTGATACTGATTACTGCTTACTGCTTACTTTCACGCCACCTCACGGGGTTCATTATCACGGCAAAGCAGGCCATCAAATCGTATAATCCAGGAAGAACGCATCAAATTCCCGGATGACGCGCCGGCAGCTTGCCAAGCTGAAGACGTCTCTGCCGTTCTCCACTACGCGCAAACCGCTGTCCATCTCAACCCACCAACGCTCGGCGCTCTGCGCGGCATTTAAAAGGGGGGAGAGTTGTTTATAGATATTGTCCGGTCCCAAGCCGCCGGCATAGCCGCACCCGGCGAATCTTTGAATCCCTTTTGGCCATTTCTTTTGAGCGGCATCCGCAGGTTGATCAAAAAGCGCTGAACACGGGATTTCTTGTGAGATCAAAGCGTCGGCAATCTCCAGATTCCGGTCACGAACCCGGAAGATTACTTGCTTATCTCGGTGGTTCTTAACCAGATGGATGAGCCGGGTAAGGTCCACCGTATCCATGCTGATAGGAGTCACGTTGATCTGGATCCTCCGAAATAACGGCCAAAGCTGCCCGTAATGGGCCATAAGCCCCGAATCGTCCCCTTGAAGAAAATCGGCGGCGTTTTTTCCAAAAAGCTGAGCGGAGAGATTTAGCTCGGGAGCCAGTTTATGCATCCAATCTAAACTCGGGAAACCGACATCCCGGCCCTGACGCTCAACGGCCAACCACAGACCCCATTCGACAGTAAAATAGAGTGACCGAACTTCTTTCAACCGCTCAAGATCAGCCGTTTCATCGACCCCAGAGAAAGTGACACCAAGGAAGCTCATGGGATATGTATGGTCAGCGAGGGATCGCGGCCGCGCGATCCGTTATTCTCGAAGCCGAACCCGATCCTCGGACAGGCAGCCCCCCCTCCCGGACGCTTTGGCACCTTGTCCTATTGCGCACGAGCGGGTTCGACGCCAAGGTTAAAGCGACTCGAAAGGAGGTCCTATGACTGTTAAGGAAATCCATCAGCACGATTACACCAAAGGGAGTGTCCGGTATACGATTCACGTCGAAGAAAGCGAAGGCGGGGCGATGTGGGGCACCTGGAACTGCCACGAATGCAACATCGGTGGCTCGGTGAGCAAAGGGTCAAAGACAGTCGATGATGCTATAGAGGCAGCCAGGAGCGATCTTGAACGTCACCATATCACCAATCACGAAGTGTAATTCAAGGCGGCCACTGATAAGGCAGTGGCCGCGACCATTCCTGGAGGGCGCGCCTGGTTACCTGCTTCGCCAAAGCTACGGCGTAGCTCCAAAAAAGGTGACAGCCAATCAATTTTTACGGACATGATCCGGCACAGCCTGTAGCCGGAAAATCACGAGCTTAAGAGAGGAGAGTCTGACCATGTATCTTTATCGGACTTCGCGAGGCATACTAGCCCGATCGGACAAGAACTATTTTCACATTCCAGACACGGATTTTGACGAATTACTAAGCCGGCAGAGTCTTTACACCTATCTATCGGATCTCAAAGCGACGGCCAAAACTGCGCGGCCGCCGTTGCCGGAAGAATTGGTGGCTCCGGTCGGCGCCCAGGAGGTTTGGGCTGCCGGTGTGACCTATGAAAGAAGCCGGGAAGGACGCAAGGAAGAAGCTCAAGAGAGCGGCGCCGCCGTGTTTTATTCTCGAGTGTACGATGCGGAACGACCTGAGCTTTTCTTTAAATCCAACGGCTGGCGAGTGGTTGCCCCTTTCGGCAAAATCCGGGTGCGGCGAGATGCGCGCTGGAGCGTACCGGAGCCTGAACTGGTGCTGGCTATCAACCGGGACGCAAAAATCGTCGGCTACACCCTCGGCAACGATGTTTCCTCCCGGGATATCGAAGGCGAAAATCCGCTTTATCTACCCCAGGCTAAGGTCTACGACGGCAGCTGTTCTCTGGGCCCCGCGCTTTTAATCACAGAAGAACCGCTGGAACTGGATACAGAGATCTCCCTGTTGATCGAGCGGGGTGGTCTAACTATTTTCCAAGGTCAGGTGCCACTACGCCGCATCCACCGCGAGCTAGACGTCCTGGTGGAATACCTTTACCGGGAACTGAGTTTCCCGGCCGGCGCCTTCCTCTTAACCGGCACCGGCATTGTGCCTCCGAACGATTTCACTTTGTTGCCCGGCGACGTTGTCAAAATCTCCGCCGCCCCCATCGGTGAACTCGTCAACGAGGTCGGGTAACCGGTAGGGACGAACTCCGAGAGGGGAAAGCGTATGCCCGTATGGGGTGAGCTTTACCCATACGGCAGGGCGAAAAACTCGGCGCGCCCTTGGCTCGATTAACAATATCGTCCGTACGCCTTGATCTCATCTCACACTTCTGCATTCGTGGCTTGCACGTGACCCTGCCGAGAATAAGCGAGGATTTTCCTATCAGCAGTCACTACCGATGCGCCCAAGTGTCGCGCGCTGGCTATGATGATTCTGTCGGCGGGATCTCCATGAGCGGTACCCGGCAACCGGGTGCTAGCGACTGCGATTTCGGGCAATAGCGGCAATAGGGCGATTCCGGGTTGAGCGAGAGCTTCGCTTATCCACTCGATCACGTCTTTGGAAAGGGCCAGTCTGGACTTTGCTACGAGCATACCGATTTCCATCGGCGTGATCGCAGAGACGAAAATCTTATCGTTGAGTCCCGCACGGTCGATGAGCCTCTTGGCTCTGGCCCCGATGCGCGGCGATCCCTGCATTAACCAAACTAACACGTGCGTATCTAGTACGAGCATCTCGGTAGAGGGCGGGCTTAGTGCTGGCGGACATCAAGTCTTTGCGTCGGCGTCCCACGTCTCACCGATTGGGCTAACAATATCAGTCTCAACTAGGACAGTTCCAGCCATCGACCCGAACGCGGTTTTCGTCTGTGGAATTGAGACGATCCGGGCTACTGGTTTTCCTCTCTTGGTCACGATGACGGACTCTCTGGAACGACTGACCTGATCCAAGATCTGCAGGCACTTGGCTTTGAATTCGCCGGCCGGTACGATCCGTTCCTTCATGACCATGATTATAGTCACGCATTCGTAGATAGTCTACTGAAGGTCGTGATCAACTGATTAAAAATACAAATAGAGATTATGTTTTATTTCTAGATTCACAAGGTTACTACAAAACAAAACTTGCCAATGTTCTTATGATGCAACACTATTGATCCCTGTTATGGCATCAAAGGTTTATTCTGCCGCCGTCGTAGGAGTCGATGCCACTGAAATCGAGGTCGAAGTACATGCTGGTTGGGGAGATGAAGGCACGGTGACGGTCGTTGGGTTGCCCGATACCGCGGTTCGCGAAAGCAAAGACCGGGTGCGTTCCGCTATATCCAATAGTGCTCTCCGGTGGCCTCGCGGTAAGATCACCGTTAACCTTGCTCCGGCGACAGTTCGCAAAGGAGGGCCGAGCTTCGACCTGCCGATTGCGTTGGGCACGCTCAAACTAAACGAGGAGAACCGGATTCCGGATTTGAGTCCGTATTGTTTAGCCGGCGAGCTCGCGCTCTCGGGTGAACTTCGGCCTGTGCGCGGGGTGTTGGCTGCTCTCGAAGCCAAAAAACGGGGCCGCCAAATTTTGATTGTTCCGCGACACAACGCGGATGAGGCCGCTCCGGTGCAAGGGCTGATGGCTTATGGAGCTAACAGCTTGAGCGAAGTGGTCAATTTCTTGCGGGGAGACGCTGGGCTCGAGGCGGCTGCCACCCAACCCGCATTGATCCCCAGCAACAGCGATGATGATTTCTCCGAAGTGCGCGGCCAGCAACATGTTAAACGCGCCATTGAAGTCGCCGCCGCCGGAGCGCACAACGTTCTAATGATTGGCCCGCCCGGTTCCGGCAAATCGATGATTGCGAAACGGCTTCCCACCATCCTGCCTCCTATCACCTTGGCTGAGGCCATTGAGACCACCAAAATCCATAGCATCTGCGGGATGCTGAATGGTTCACAATTTGTGAGTGAACGACCCTTCCGTAGCCCGCATCACACCGTCTCGGATGCCGGCCTGCTCGGAGGGTCAGCCCAACCGTCGCCTGGTGAAGTTAGTCTGGCTCACAACGGCGTGTTGTTTCTGGATGAACTACCAGAGTTCCATCGATCCACCTTGGAAGTGCTGCGCCAGCCTTTGGAAGACGGCAGAGTCACCATCTCGCGTGCGGCGGGAACAATGACTTTCCCAGCTAGCTTTATGCTGGTTGCCGCGATGAATCCATGCCCTTGCGGCCACTATGGCAATCCGCGTCGTGAATGCCGTTGTTCGCCTATCCAGGTCCAACGCTACCGTAGCCGCTTATCCGGGCCGTTGCTGGATCGGATTGATATTCACGTCGAAGTTCCAGCGATCGAAATGAACGAGTTGACCTCTTCCGATGAAGGAGAAGGTTCCAGCGCTATTCGTGAACGGGTGCGGCACGCTCGGCTGATCCAGCAAAAACGGTTTGTTCGCGAAAGCGCGATCCGTAGCAACGGGCAAATGACCACGCGTTTGCTAAAGAAACATTGCCGGCTGGATACGGTTGGAATCGATTTGATCCGGCAAGCGGTTACGAACTTGAATCTCAGTGCCCGGGCGTACGACCGGATCTTGAAGGTCGCCCGCACCATCGCGGATCTAGCCGGCGCTGATCAGGTCAACGCCGATCATCTGAGCGAAGCTGTGCAATACCGGACGCTAGACCGGAGTCTCTGGTGAATGGGATTTTCCAGAGAAGATCACAAGGATCGCAACGCGGCATAGCCCTGTTTTCCCCGTCCGCTAGAGAAGCGGGGAGGGGGAGCGCATCCCAATTTTGCTTCTCGCCGAACCACCTGGAACATTGTAAGAGCGAATCATGAAGAGACTATTCACGGCGGGCTTGTGCGCCATGCTTTCCATCACACCTGCTTTTCAGGCGCTGGCCGAGGAGAAGAGCGATAGCCCGCTGGCTGATGCGCCGACCCAATACAGTGCTGATTTGGTCATTAGCCGGAAGGTGGGGACGCCACTCACCATGCGGCTCTATGTTGACGGAAATAAACGGCGGACCGAACAAGAGACCAAAGGTGGGACCGTTATTATTCTTCGCGGTGACCTCAGTAAGCAGTACACCTTAATCGCAGCTAGTAAGACTTATGCGGAACGCGCTTTGGACCCGAACCTACTGGAGTCTCCTACTGATTCGGCCAAAAGGCTGGGGATCGTCCATGAAAAGGTTGGTACCGAGAACCTCAACGGGGAACTCTGCGACAAGTACCAATATTCTACAGATCCGACCAAAATGCCGAATGTACAGAATCCGCTGAACCGGCCAAGGATCAATCGCCCCGTCTCAGGTTTTATCTGGGTCAGCCAGTCGACGCATATGTTAGTTAAGTCCGAAAACCCTGCCTCCACGGCCGAGTGGAAGAACATCAAGCTAGGACCGCCGGACGCGTCCTTGTTCGAAGTGCCGACAGATTACAAGAAGCTTGAGCCGGGTAAGCCCCCCGAGTTCAAGCCCAGCGAACCGAAATCCACTGGTGAGAGTTCACCTGGAGAAAAGTCAGACGGAGACAAATAGCCGCAAAAGAACAGAGGAGCATATGCAGTGTAGATGAGGGACCCTCGCTTAAGTATTCGCCGGCTTTCACCCTCCGTTGCCGATACCTTTCGGTCGATCCGATTGGAAGCACTTCAAAATGACCCAGAAGCGTTCGGATCGACTTTTGAGAAAGAGTCCGCGCAGCCGGATCAGTACTTCATTGACCGGGTCACTCGGAACGCAGTCTTCGGCGGATTTACCGGCGAAAAGCTACTGGGAGTAGCCGGGTTCTACCCGCTTGAGGGAACCAAAATGAAACACAAAGGTGTACTCTGGGGAATGTACGTTCGGCCAGAGGCACGCGGCACTGGATTGGCCGCGGCTTTGGTAGAGGATCTCCTCCAGTATGCCTCCGCTCAGGTCGAGCAAGTGCAATTAACGGTCGCGGCTGGTAATCCACGAGCCAGGCGATTCTATCAGCGCATGGGGTTCATCGAGTATGGCGTTGAACAGCCCTGAAGCACAACGGCGTCTATTTTGACGAAATCCTGATGGTAAAATTTCTCAATCAAACTCAAACGAAATAACCGCGAATAAACGCGAGTCAACGCGAACGAAGTGCCGGGTCATTAGTGTCTATTCGCATGCATTCGTGGTTTGTTTTTGTGTTCTTTGCGCTCTTTTGCGGCTATCTCTCTGTTCAGTAAGGAAGCGATGTTAGCCGTCCGTAAAATTGCTCGTGGCGTAGGGAATATCGAGGTTCAGGATGTCCCGGAGCCGCATGCTGGACTTGGACAGGTTGTGATCGAGGTTGATTCAGCCGGGATTTGCGGCACCGACCTGCACATTTATCTAGATGAATTTGAAACGTTACCCCCAGTCACGATCGGGCATGAGACCGCCGGTACGATTGTTGAATTGGGACAAGGAGTTAACCGATGGACCGTCGGTGATCGGGTCACCAGCGAAACCTACTTCTATACCTGTGGCGAGTGTGTCCATTGTCTTCAAGGGAGACGAAACCTGTGTCTTAGCCGGCGTTCCATCGGTTCGAAACAAGACGGGGCGTTTACTCGGTATTTACTGACGCCGGCTTCAAACCTGCACCGGGTTCCGGATCAACTCGACCTGGAAAGCGCTGCTTTGACTGAACCGTTAGCCTGTACCGTCCACGGCGTTCTGGAGACGGCAGGGGTTCGGGGTGGCGATAACGTCGCGATTACCGGTCCCGGTCCGATCGGTCTGTTGGCATTGCAGCTAGCTAAACTCTCCGGCGCAACCGTGGTGATGCTCGGTACGGATCAGGATGTTTCTCGTCTTGGTTTGGCCAGAGAGCTCGGGGCTGATCACAGCATCAACGTGCAACAGGTAGGAAATGTAAGCGAAGCGGTAACCGATGCGTTTAAGTCCGATGGCGCCGATTTGGTGATCGAATGTTCGGGGGCGGCTCCGGCCGCCAAGACTTTGATTGAGGTGGCTCGACGCGGCGCCCGTTTTTGTCAGATGGGGCTTTATGGGAAACCGATCCTGTTTGATCAAGATGCAGTTTGTTACAAGGAACTGGTCGTGACCGGCACCAATGCCAGCGTCACCTCAGCCTGGACCCGAGCTTTGAAACTTCTCGCCGAAAGAAAAGTGAACGTGCAGCCGTTAATTACCCATCGCTTGACTATTGGGGAGTGGGATAAAGCCCTTGAGGTCGTCAAAAGCAAAGAAGGTGTCAAGGTGGTTTTGAAGCCGGGTGCTTGAGGAGGAGTGCAGGAGTTCCGAAGTTCAGGAGTTCAGTAGGGCCTAGGGGGGTGGCGATACCACCGGACATCGTACTCGTAGGGGTGGTATGATCTGTGTCGCCGGCGTCTTATTCGGTTGCGACACGGGCAGCGGCGCCGAGCATGGCTGCGCCGCTAACGCGGCTGACGATTCGGGCAGTTCGTTGATTTGTCAGGAACGGCCGAGCGCGGGCTGCGAATAGCGCGAGCAGCGTGTAGATGATGGCGTCTGACGCCATGAACGTTGCGCCCAGAACGGCGAATTGTGGAGCTAACGGACGGGTCGCATCAACAAATTGCGGTACCAATGCGGCCAGGAACAATAACAATTTCGGATTCGCTAGCTGAACCGTTAACGCCGTTAGGAACGCGTGTTTCCCTGAGCCCGTGCGCCGTTCGCCATCGACGAGACTGTTACCCGGATAAAACAGAGAGCGTAAGCCGAGATAAACCAGGTAAGCGATTCCAATCCATTTGATCAGCGTGAAAGCCCAAAATGACGTTGCCAGCAGCGACCCCAATCCGAGCGCCGTCAAAAAGAAATAGATGCCATCGCCCACCACTATTCCTCCGTTGGCATACACGCCCGACCGAAGCCCGCGCTTTAAGGCACTGGAAAGCACGACAATGAAAGCAGGTCCTGGGATCAGGCTCACCACCAACGCCACTAGCGCAAAGTTGATCAAGGTTGGCAGAGGAACGGGCATGGCTTGGGGAGAGGTGATTGGTGATTGGTGATTGGTGATAAGCTATCGACGCGAAACAAGTATGGTAGCCAAGATCGCCGAATCGTCGATAGGCAGAGTGCGCCGGTTTTTGACCCGCAACTCGTAACTCGTAACCAATCAGTTTTGGTCAATCAGGGTTTTGAGGCGGTCCAGCAGCGGCAGTTCGGATGGCAAGATCTTGTGCCGGGCGGTTGCGAGATCGAAGAAGCCGGCGCGATCGACCTCGGGGAATTCTTGTTTCTGGCCGGATTTTGGCGGCCACTCGAGCTCGAAGGTATTGCTGTGAATTTGCCCCGGATCACAATGACCCGGGAAAGCCCAGGCGTGAATGGTTTTGCCAGATTTTTGTTTAACGAATCCAAGGGTAACGAAGGGTCCGGCCGGTGTGAGTCCGGTCTCCTCGCTGAATTCACGAATCGCGGCTGCTAAAAGTTCTTCTCCTGAGTCCACTTCACCTTTAGGAATGGTCCAAGCGCCTTCGTCCTTATTTCTCCAGTACGGGCCACCGGGATGAACCAAGAAGACCTCCAGTGATCCGATGCGCCCGGTTTCCAGATGATACATCAACAAGCCAGCGCTAATCTTCGGCATAGAAAGGGATAGAACTAATCTTAGCAAAGTAGGAAAAAAGTGAAAACTTGGGTTTAGTTTGCGGCCGCGTCCCCGCGAGAAAATTCCGATGGAAACAATCCCGCTTAACGAAGGTCGACGCCTTTTCGGCAATAATCCGGCAACCTACCACGACGCGCGGCCGGACTACCCAGATGAACTCTACCAGCGGTTAATCGCTCGATGCGGGTTACGCTCCGGAAGCTCGCTCTTCGAGATCGGGCCCGGAACTGGATTAGCCAGCCGCCGGCTGCTGGCGCTGGGAGCGTCGCCTTTACGAGCAATCGAACCCGACCCGCGTTTAGCCGGTTTTCTCCGCGAATCGATCTCAGTCGGCGTTCTGGAGATCGATCAAACGTCTTTCGAGGAGGCCATACTGCCAAGGGCTACGTTTGATCTTGGTGTGGCGGCAACCTCATTCCATTGGTTGGAGCAAGCTTCAGCGCTGGCTAAGGTCTATCAATCGTTGAAGCCAGGAGGCTGGTGGGCAATGTGGTGGAATCATTTCGGACCCGAGCAACCGGATGCATTCCAAAAGGCAACCGATCACTTATTTATTGGAACCACAGACAGCCCTTCGATGAGCGGAAAAGGCCGGCCTCCTTTTGCCCTGGACCACGAGAACCGTCTCAAAGATCTAACCGCAGGCGGTTTCCTAGATGCGCAGGTTGAACTCTGGCATTGGAATATCACCTTCGATACAGCCCGCTTGGTCGGTCTCTATTCCACGTTCTCGCCCATCCAAGCTTTAGAGCCTGACGCACGCCGCAAGTTCCTCGGTAGCCTGGCTCGGATCGTGGACGAGCAGTTCGGAGGACGTGTCGAGCGCCCGTTTATAACCGTGCTGTACACAGCACAACGCCGGTAGGGACGAGTTCTTGCTCGTTCGGTGTCCTTCGGGTAGCTGGATGAGCAGGAGCTCATCCCTACCGCTGGGTCTGGCTTGATCACGGCAGCTTGCAACCGGCTTGTATGCGAAGAGCTAGTCCCTTGCTTGAGCGAGCAAAAGGACGTAGGTGAAGCTAATGGCACTGCATCGGGTCTGCAGTCTAGCTGACCTAAGTCCGGGCGAAGTTAAGCGGATCGACAATCCACCTATCGCCGTCTTTAACGTCGATGGAGCTTTGTTCGCGATAAGTGATGTCTGCACCCATGCAGAAGCATCGTTATCCGAAGGAACAGTCGACGGTCAAACTGTAGAGTGCCCGCTACACGGCGCTTGTTTCGATCTTCGGACCGGTGAGGCGCTGACTCCGCCTGCAACCGAACCGGTACAGACATTTCCCGTGATCATACAGGATGACGCCGTCTACGTGCACGCGGAGTGAATCTGGCACAGTAAGAGCGCAACGCGGCATAGCCGCAACCAGATTGTTCTCGTGCTCGATAGGCAAGTGCGATCTGGCGTCGATTTCGTCTACAGGTGTTGTGGAGTTTGTCCCGAAGTGCAGGAAAGCCGCCAATCCCTGACACCTGGTCCTGTCTACGGTTCATCACTGACCGATTCTTCGTCTGAGGAGATAGGGTTAGCGAACCCGAACCTCAAAGGCAGAATCACCGATGCCAGGGCGAGGAGAATGATCACCAGGTACGAGACAAAAGCCTGCCCAGGGACGGTTATCAGAATAATGGCGGCACACTTTAGAGCGATGGTCAGCGTCACCGCATAGATCCAAAGAGAAATCGGTCTTGGCATGACCAGAGCGCAATACAAAGCAAAAAGAATCGCGGGGATCATCAGATAGCTTCCAAACAGGCCGAAGGTAGCGGCGAGTCGATATTCTTCCGGGAAGATGACGAAAGCCCAGGCTATCATGATGATACTGTCGACTAACATGCTAAATGCGACCGCCGCGCTGAAGACCCAAAAATCTCGACCGCGCCGCATTCTAAACAGTCCGGTGCAGACGGCGAGGGTCACAAAGAGTTGTATTAGACTCTCTATTAGAAACAGACCAGGCCAGAGCTTTTCCTCGACGAAGGCGCTGAAATCGAATCGATCAACCACCCAAAATCGGAAAGCGAGCGCAGCGGCAGCGTTAAGCCAAATCCAGAGCTGGCAAGCCCCGGCGACCCCCCACGCCCTTCTGGTTCGGTGGCTCTCGTTCGCAAAATGGGCGACTAGTGGGTCGGCGCTCATACCGTAACCCTCGGTATAGCCGAATCTTGGAACTAAGGACAGAACGGATCTTTAACAGAAGGTAATGGGGCTGGTGCCCCGGAAGTTCTTTTTTTACAGAAGGTAACGAAGGTCTGAACACCAGGGGCAGAGTAAAGGCGTCACAGTCTCAGATCTCCGTCTTCTTTGGTTACCTCCTGTAAAAAAATTGGGGAGGGAACCCGTCTCAGCTTTGTGTTTTTGTCAAAGCATCGGCCAAGATCTCGGCTGGATGCAGGGCGATCCGGCCGGTGCCGTCTTTTATCTGGTGCCGGCAACTGGTGCCGGGGGCGACGATGATGGTGTCAGCCGGAGCCGAGCGTACCGCCGGCAATAGAACCAATTCGGCGATCTGCTGGGAAACGGTCCAATGCTCTTTCTCGTAGCCAAAGGAACCGGCCATACCACAGCAACCGGACGGAATCACTTCGACTTGATAATTCGCCGGTAACTTCAGAGATTTAACGGTTGCGGTTAACGAGCTCAGCGCTTTCTGGTGGCAATGGCCGTGCAGCTTGATTTTGCGCGGCTCTGATGTGAACTGTTCACTCCGAATCCGGCCGCAGTCGGCTTCACGCGCGATGAACTCATCGATCAACAATGCGTTCTTCGCGAGACCTTTGGCCGAGCTGATCAACTCGTTTGGCACTAGATCGGGTATCTCGTCTCGGAACCCGAGAATGGCCGATGGTTCGATCCCGATGAGCGGTGTTTCCGTGGTTACGACGTCTTTAAGCAATTCAACGTTGCGAATGGCTAACCGTTGTGCGTCTCGGAGCAGCCCTTTTGAGATCTGCGCTCGTCCGCTATCGACATGATCTGGGATGATGACTTCAAACCCGAGGCGGTTGAGCAGCTGGATAGCTTTGATCCCGACTTGGGCATCGTTGAAATTGGTGAATTCGTCGCAATAAAGGAATACGCGGCCGTTCGGAAATGAACCGCCATTTCTGGCATTCACTTTGTACCAACGTCGAAGGGTTGTCCGGTGAAGACCTGGCAAAGAACGGCCGGGAGCGAAACCAGTTAGCTGCTTTATTAAGGGACCGGTGACGCTGTTACTAACCAGAAAGTTATATATCTCTGGTACTTGGGAAGCGAATCCCATCGCGCTCGAGAAGTTAGCAATCAGCAGGGAACGTAGCGGTACCCCTCGGCTGTCGTGTAGCTGCTGCAACCATTCCGCTTTGAGCCGGGCGACATCCACATTGGACGGGCACTCAGACTTACAACCTTTGCAAGAAAGGCAGAGATCCATGACGGCGGCTATCTCATCGCTATCGAATGGATTCGTCCGGGTTGAGCGAGTAAGAACTTCGCGCAAGATGTTTGCCCGAGCCCGAGTCGTATCCCGCTCGTTGCGGGTCGCCATAAAACTCGGGCACATGGTTCCTCCCATCAGATGGGTTTTCCGACAATCGCCTGATCCATTACATTGTTCGGCGGCTCTGAGGATCCCGCCGGATTCAGAAAAATTCAGGACGGTGTGGAATTCGCGAGTGGTTTGCCTGGGCTCATACCGGAGACCGGTATCCATTGGCGGTGTGTCGGTGATCTTGCCAGGATTGAAAACGCCCGCAGGATCCCAGCTCTGTTTGGTAGAACGAAAGAGAGAGTAATTTTTCTTGCCAACCATGAACGGCAAAAACTCGCCTCGGAGCCGGCCGTCTCCATGTTCGCCGCTGAGCGAGCCTCGGTAACTTTTAACCACTTTCGCCACTTCCGTGGCGACTACTCGGAAGAGGTGTCGGTCCTCCGGTTTCTTCAAATTTAGAATTGGACGCAGATGCAATTCGCCTGAAGCGGCGTGCCCATAATGAACCGAGGTGAGATGATGCCGCTTTAGAATCTCGTCGAAATCATGAACGAAAGCCGGCAGATCAGCGGGATCGACCGCAGTATCTTCGATCACCGCGACCGGTTTAGCATCTCCCGGCACATTCGAAAGCAGACCGAGAGCCGCTTTGCGCAGATTCCAAACCCGGTTCTGATCAGCTCCCCAAACGACCGGGTAATGATAACCGAGGTTGGCGGCGCGCCATTCGGTTTCAAGTTGGGCAATCGTCGCGGTCACAGCCTCCTTGGTTGTGCCGGACAATTCGACGGCGAGAATTGCCCCCGGGTCACCCTGGACGAAGAAACGGTTCTGGCGCTGTTCCAGGTTCACCTTGGTGCATCCCAGAATATGGTCATCGATCAGTTCGCAGGAACGCGGACTGAATTTGAGAGCGATGAGATTCGCTCTTAACGCTTCGTCGATAGTTGCGCAGTGAACGCAGACCAATGCAGTCACCGCGGGCGGCAACGGCTCGCAGTTTAGCGTCACTTCTGTCAGGAATGCGAGGGTGCCTTCGGACCCGGCCAAAACCCGGCAAAAATTAAATGGTGCGCCGTTCGGATCGAACGGGGCACAATGGGCCAATGAGTCTAAGGCGTAACCGGAGTTACGGCGATGAATCGATGGTTTAGGAAATTCCCGGGCGATCTCCTCGCGATTTTCATCGTTGCTGAGCAAGTTCAGCATTTCGCGATGGACGGCTGCTTCCAAGCTATCACCGGCGCATTTAGCTTTCAGTTCCGCTGGCGATAAAGCGCCGAATTCAGCGATGGAAGCGTCGCTCATCACGGCGCGCGCCGAAATCAAATGATCTCGCGTACTGCCGTAGATAACCGAGTTAGCGCCGCAAGAATTGTTACCAACCATCCCCCCGATCATGGCTCGGTTCTGCGTGGAGGTTTCCGGTGCGAAAAAAAGTTTATGCGGGGCCAGCGCTAAATTGAGCTCGTTGCGGACTACGCCAGGCTGAACTCGAACCTGACGCCGCGTCGGATCGATTTCGATAATATGATTCAAGTGGCGTGACACATCCACGACGATACCGGGTCCAACCACTTGTCCCGCCAACGATGTGCCGGCGGTACGCGGAATCAGTGAGGTGCCATGCTCGCGGGCAAAGCGGACGAGCTTACAGATGTCTTCTTCATTTTTCGGCAGAGCGACTGCTTGCGGCATTTCGCGATAGACCGAGGCATCGGTTGCGTACAACGTCCGCATCATATCATCGAAATAGAGCTCACCTTCGAGTTCGGAAGAGAGCTGTTTCCAATCGGACGACGCCAGCATAGGGAAAAGCTAGCATACACGGGCGCCGGAACTATCGGCAAAGCAGAAGACGAAAACAAAATCTCACGCAAAGACGCAAAGACGCAAAGTTAAAGCCGTCGGAAGGTGAAGTCCCAGACACGGCGAACGATTCAAGCCGGAAGAAAACTTTTCGAACGTCGTTTAGTCTTATGAGGCTGTCCTGAAAAATGGGATCCAAGAGTCGCAAACCACCTTTATTCCTAAACTTGGCGTCTTGGCGTCTTTGCGTGAGATTTTGTTTTCGTCTTCGCGTAGCGTTTTGGCGAGATTTGTGTCCTCTTAAACCGGTGTTAGATTGTTTTTGACCTCTGAAGGTAATATGCGGTTGGCGGCTTTACTGGGGATGTTCTGGCTCAGCGTTTCTCCCGTGCTAGCTGGCACTGAGACCGTCTCTGTGATTACCATCAACGGAGCGATTGGTCCCGCTACCGCGAGTTATGTTTCGCGGGCGATTGACGAGGCCGCGCTTAAGAACAGCCAATGTCTGGTTATCCGGCTGAATACGCCGGGCGGTTTGTTGGATTCGATGGAACAAATCGTGCAGAAACTGTTGGGATCGCCGATTCCAGTGGTGGTTTACGTATCACCGACCGGAGGCACGGCTGCCAGCGCCGGCTGTTTCATCACTTTGGCTGCGGACGTCGCCGCCATGGCGCCTGCCACCACCATCGGTGCCGCTCATCCGGTCTCGTTGGGGTTGACCGGTAGTCAAGACAACAAATCCGATACCACCATGACAAAAAAGGTGGAAAACTTTGCGGTTAGTTATATCCAAGCCATCGCTGCGAAACGAAGCCGGAATGTTGAATGGGCCGAGACAGCCGTTCGGGATAGCGCATCGATCACTTCCGAAAAAGCGCGTGAGCTGAAAGTAATCGAAATCATCTCCCCCAGCCTGGAGGATCTGCTCCGGCAACTCGACGGACGGATGGTCAACGGCAAACCCCTCAAGACGGCCGGCGCCCAGATCGATGAAGTCAAAATGTCGGTGGCGGAATCGATCTTCCAAGCGGCCTGGCGTCCGGAGGTCATGTTTCTGCTCTTGTTAATCGCGATGTACGGCATCGTGGGGGAGATCACGACTCCGGGAGCCATTCTGCCGGGGGTAGCCGGAGCGATCGCCTTACTGCTCGCGCTTTATATGGCGGCAGTTTTGCCCGTCAATATTACCGGGTTACTGCTCGTCGCTACCGCAGTTGCCCTTTTTGTCATCGATGTGTACGCGCCTACCCATGGGGTTTTGACCGCGGGCGGTGTGGTCGCATTTTTCATCGGCTCCCTGATGCTATTTGATCCCCGGGATCCGGTCTTCCGGCTTTCACTGCAATATATCGTACCGGGAGTGGCGTTGACCGCCGCGTTCTTTATTCTGGTCGTGGGCAAGGGAGTTCGGGCACAACGGTTACCGGTGAAAGTTGGAAAAGAAACTATGATCGGCAAAGTTGGCAGCGCTTTGACCGCAATCGACGCTTCTGGTGGGAAAATGTTTTTTGAAGGCGAATATTGGAACGCGGTCAGCGACGTTCCGGTAGAGATCGGTCAGGCCGTCCAAATCAAGTCGATCGATGGACTAACCGCCAAAGTAGACCCTAAAGGCTAGCTATGTTTGAATCATTCACGTTCGTGTTTGGTTGGTTTGTCGCCCTCATCGTAATCGCTCTAATCCTACTGCCGCAAATGGTCCGGATTCTGCGCGAATACGAGCGGGGCGTGATTTTCCGGTTAGGTAAACTTCTCGGGACAAAAGGACCTGGGCTGATCTTACTGATTCCGATTGTCGATCGGATGGTAAAAATGGATTTGCGAGTGGTCACCATTGATGTCGCGCGCCAAGAAGTAATGACTCGCGACAATGTACCGGTAACGGTGGATGCGGTTTTGTATTTCCGGATAATCAACCCGGAAGCAGCGGTGATACGAGTTGAGAATTATCTCAAGGCCACATCCCTGGTATCACAAACCACCTTGCGCAGCGTGCTGGGTCAAGCAGAGCTCGACGAGCTTTTAGCGCAGCGCGATAAGATCAATCTCCATCTGCAGGAAATCATCGATCGGCAGACCGATCCATGGGGCATCAAGGTCACCTCTGTTGAAGTCAAAGATGTCGTCTTACCGGATGGCATGAAACGCGCGATGGCGCGCCAAGCAGAAACCGAACGAGAACGGCGAGCCAAGATCATCAACGCCGAGGGTGAATTCCAAGCCGCTGAAAAACTGGTGCAAGCCGCAGCCATGATATCAGCTCAGCCGATCGCGTTACAACTGCGATACCTGCAGACCATGAAAGAGATCTCCAGCGAGCATAATACGACGACGTTCTTACCCATTCCGATTGATCTGTTCGCGGCCTATCTCAAGAAAGACGGGAATTGAGGTGGCCGGGGGAGTAATCAGTGGGAGATGCCGAGGGATTATGCGCGCTCACGTCTGAGAAATCTTAAAGCACTGATTACTGATTACTTCCGAGCCACTTCTCAAGTCATCCCTTCGCCGCTAGCGTGCCACCATAGCTTGCTACTTCGATCAAATTTCCATCCGGGTCGCGGCAATACACGGAGGTCATCGGGCCGCGGGCGCCAGCCCGTTTCACGGGACCGTCTTCGATGGCAACTCCGTGCGCGATCCAATGCGCTTTGACGGTTTCCGGATCGGCTTTGGTTATAAAGCAGAGGTCAGCGCTGCCCGGCACCGGCGCTGCCGCGGTGAACCAGGCGACCGTGTCAGTGTTGGCGAGCCGCAGATTGATTTTGTGATCGCCAAATTGAAGGGCAACTCGCCTACCGGCGCCGGATTCAAACTCAACGCGCTTCATGCCGAGTACGCGGACGTACCAGGCAGCGCTAGCTTCTATATCCGCTACATTTAGAACGAGATGATCGATGGTTTGTATGGTGAAGCTCATGGTCGGTCTCGGAAATTTCACCACAGAGACTCAGAGCGCACGAAGGAAAGACTAAATTGAAAGATTCGATCTGGGGCATGCGATGCCGGAGGCGAAGGCCGCCCAAGAGTTGGAACGGACGATCGAAGAGGCGAAGCCACGAGAAAAGGAATACAACCGGCGCGAAGGAGAATGGTTGGAATAGGGGTGGTGATTGAGTGCGGTTGGGTGTGCCGGAACCGGAGAAAAATCTCACGCAAAGACGCAAAGACGCCAAGTTAAGACGGTGTTGATGAGGTTCGGCTCGTCCGGGGAATTGGTAAGCCATGTCGCATGGGAGGGATCGTCCAGGCAGCGTCGTCCCCAACGTCTTAACCTTTGCGTCTTTGCGCCTTTGCGTGAGGTTTTTCTTCGTTCCTAGGGCTGGACTCCGCGTTCGAAATGAGTCGATAACACAATGGTGGTGAGTGTTCGCTGTACTCCGGGGAGTTTTTTGAAGTCGAGCAGAAGTTGGTTCAGAGTCGCTGCGTCCGGCGTCCTGACCTTCGTTAATACGCAATCTTCTCCGGCGATTGAATGGCATTCCTCGACCTGCGGATAAGACTTCAAGAGTTCAGCGACTTCTTCCGAAGTAACATGATCAAGCAGACGGATCTGAACGAAGGCACATAAACTGAGATCCAGACGTCTCGGATCAAGGTCGATCGTGTAACGCAGAATGGTTCCCGATTTCTCCAGCTTCTTGACTCGTTCAAAAACAGCCGGGGGCGACAAATGGACGGCTTGGCCTAACTCGGTGTACTTTGCCCGTGCGTCTTTGCGCAGTAAGCTTAATAGTTTTCGGCTGAGGTCATCGGGCGGCATAGGCTTTTTCCGGGATTCGCTGAATGGAGTTCTTTTTCGAATCGGGTTCTGACATTCGCATTAGACTTTAATGTCGTTCGGCTCTTTATTCAATTCTCCGAACGGAATTTGGGAATTAAAGGTCCGAATTTGGCCGGACAAACCGGTAATTTGGGCCATGAAGTAGCGTTATCGATTATGGACACGCGAAAGCCGTATCTATCGCCAAGGACAACGAATGCTAGCCCCCTAATGATACTGATTGCGCTGGTAACCGTTTATCTGATTTGGGGCTCGACCTATCTCGGGATTCGATTGGCGATCGCCTCGATTCCTCCTTTTTTCATGGCTGGAACTCGTTACCTGGTGGCGGGGGGCGCGATGTTTCTGTTCGCGTTGTTGCGCGGAGCGAAACTTCCTTCTGCGGTCCAATGGCGAGATGCGCTGATCACGGGCGGTTGTCTTTTGCTGGTCGGGAACGGAGGAGTCACTTTTGCCGAGCAATATGTGCCCTCGGGCACAGCAGCGCTTCTGGTGGCGACAGTCCCCGTGTTCCTCGCTATCTTTGCCTGGGCCAGGCGGCTCGCTCCTCGTCCGAGTACGATGGTTTGCTTAGCGTTGTTGCTCGGATTGTTCGGTGTGTTCGTTTTGTCTCGCCCGAGCATGTTATCGGGTGCTTCAGCCGCAACTCAACACGATTGGTACGTTGGTATCGCTTCGCTTTTGGTGGCGGCAGCGGTTTGGGCGGGTGGCTCGCTTTATTCGCGAAGCGCTGCCCGACCAGCTTCAGCGATCGTCGGGGTTGGTATTCAAATGATCTGTGGCGGAGCGTTGCTGATGTTGGTGAGTGTTTCGACAGGGGAAGCGGCCCGTTTTGAATGGAACCGCGTGACCGCCGAATCCATGATCGCGTGGCTCTATTTGGTCTCTTTCGGCGCTATCATTGCGTTTAGCGCCTATATCTGGCTGGTTCGGGTTTGCTCGCCTGCTTTAGTTGGTACTTACGCTTTTGTTAACCCGGTGGTGGCCGTCGTCCTCGGTTGGGCGATAGCGGGTGAACAACTCGATAACCGCACGATTTCCGGCGCCGCCATCATTGTCGCTGCCGTTGTAATTATCGTCCTATTCTCTAATCGAGCCAAACGCGTGCCGGTTGCGCCCAGGGATAGCCAGGTGACGGCAGGGGCGGGAGTGGGTGAGTAGTGATTGGTGATTGGTGATTGGTGAGACGTGAAAGGTGAAAGGTCGCGGACCAGCCGATCGCGACCACCAATCACTAGTCACTAATCACTAATCACTGGTTCCTTCCCCGCGCTAGCCACGCCTCACTAATTTCCTTTCACCTTTCACCTTTCACTTCTCATCTCCCGACCTGCCGCGCGTCCTATAACTGGGACGCGCGTACCATTTCCGGAACGCGCAGGAAACCAACTGCTTCGCGCAAAATGCGGCGCCGCCGAGGGCGGGCGGTCGAGCGCGAAGGTCGGCATTCGGTTTGCTTAACGAGGGAATGACGTGTCGCGATCAGAGGATTGCGATGTCTCTCCGAATCAACCACTGAAGACTAACTAACCAATGAAACCACTTCGTTTGCCGATAGTTGCCGATGTTTCGCTTACAAGCCTAACATCGTCTACCGGCGCTGGGTTGGCTGATGTTCGGGGCGTACCGAACCGATCGGTCGATTCCAGCGGGAAACCTTTGATTAACCCACAACCCTGCGCGACGTGTCCGAGGCGGCGATGCTGTTACCGTCCAGTAAAACGCCTGGACAATCAGCTTACGGGAATATCTCGCGACGCGACGCTCGGTTAAATCCTTTCAGTAGCTGGGCAATCTCGCCTCACCAATTATGAAATATTCATCTGGAGCCCACTTCACTCGGGTTCACGCTAGCTTAAGACCCAACGGATTGGTGGAGCGAATTCTTGGGGGTATTCTCCCTGCTCTCTGCTCGGTGGTGTTGCTGACTCAACCTTCCGTTCTGGAAGCGCAAACCAGGTATAAGATCATCCATATCCCAACACCGGACGGGTTCAATAGTACGGCCTTGGGATTAAATGATTCCGGTAACGTTGTCGGATATAGTTACCAGGGAGACCAAGCCAACGCCTTCTTGTACAAGTACGCCGATGGCTCGGTCACTGATCTTGGGTCGTTAGGCGGGCAGTCTACCGTTGCTACTGCGATTAATCAGTCGAACCAAATCGTTGGTTATAGCACCGACACTAACGGAAACGTATTAGCGTTTCTCTACACGCAGCAAATTTCCTCGCTGGGAGCGCTGAAGGACGGAAGTAATAGCGAAGCTTTCGCGATCAATATCTCCGGCCAAGCGGCTGGTGATAGCCAGTCCGGTGGTGATAGTCATCGGCCGGTGCTTTTTGCGGGTGACGGTGTGAAGGATCTTGGCGCCTCCATTAAAGACTCGGACACACTGAAAACGGCGTATGGCATTAACGCTAACGGCCAGATAGTCGGACGATACGACACCGAGAACGGCTCAGTTCACGGGTTTCTATTCACGGGGAACCGTTTAATGGACCTAGGCACTCTCGGTGGCGGCAATAGCGAAGCTCTGGCCATCAATCGAGGCGGGGCGATCGTCGGTGATAGCGAAACGGGCAACGGCGCTACGCATGCATTCGTTTGGAGAAACGGATCCATGCAGGATCTCGGGACGTTACCCGAGTTCAATAAAGCCAGCTTCGCTCGAGCGATAAATAACCAGGGGCAAATCGTCGGTGATAGCGAGAGCGACACCCAGAAGCGTGCGTTTGTCTATACTAACGGCGCCTTTATCAATCTAACCCGCGCGGCCATCAACATGAGAGAGGCCGGGTTCTCTGCCTTAGATGTAGCGGACGGAATCAACAGCCAGGGGTGGATTGTGGGGTTCGGTACGACGCTGGACGGGCGACTTGCTGCTTTCCTGGCTATTCCGGTGGGTGCTACTAACGATCCTCCCGGCGGGGTTAATGCGCCGGCCGCAGACTCTGGAAGTATCGGCGGATTTGTTGCCGCCGGGGAGACCGGTGAGGCGGTGATCGGTGGAGGCTTTGGAGGCTGGTTTTGCCCGCCGATGCTGTGGCGGTACGGATGGCACTATCACTTTGTTTGGCGCCGGCCTCCGCATTGGCGAGATCATTGGAAGGACCACGACAAGGATCACGACAAGGACAAGGATCACGACAAAGACAAGGACCACGACAAAGACAAGGACCACGACAAAGATAAGGACCACGACAAAGATAAGGGCCATGACAAGGACAACGGTCCGAAAGAGACTCAACACCCGCCGCGTCTAGAAACGGGTGGACAAAACGAGCGTGGCGGCAAACCGGGTGAACACCATGAAGGCGGCAAGCCAGGCGAGCATCATGAAGGTGGCAAACCACGCGAGCATCATGAGGGTGGTAGGCCGAGCGAACATCATGAAGGCGGCAGACCAGGTGAGCACCACGAAGGTGGCCGGCCGCCCGAACATCACGAAGGTGGTAGACCCCCTGAACATCACGAAGGGGGAAGAAAACCGGAGCAGCATCACGAACCGGCCAGGAAACCTGCTCCTAGGCCAAGCCCGCGGAAAAAGAAGTAAATACTTCGCGTAACAAAATAGCTTCTAACGCACGCTTCGGAAAAACTTGCAGCCCCGAATACTTTCGGGGTTGCATGCTTTTACACAGTTGAGATCGTCCTGGAATTGGGATGATTCGTAACGATTCCGGTACAGGTGGAGGAGTTAACTGATCGCCGGAAAAACAAACGGGAGCTCGGTTAGAAAGATTTCCTCCCTCGGGGACCCCCCTATTCATCGGTAAAGTATTAGGGTTTCGACGGTTCCGGCATTGCGGCTGCTTAAAGGGAATGACGCATCCAATCTGACTCGATTGCGATGTTTTTTAGTCAAACTAACCAAACTGCAAGTCCAGTTAACATGAAGCTATTGCCGATTAGCAATCTCAGTGGGAGTTGGGTTAACTCTCCAAGCTCCACAGGCGAATGCTTCGGACATGAGAGACGTCTGATCCCGCTAAGAACCGTCGCCTCCGATCGTACAACCCAAATCAATTGCTCGCTAGTCGTCCGGGCGCTCCTGCCGATATGAAACCTCCTTCAAAAATGGGACCCAGCTCGGGTCTCGCCAGCTTACGCCTGCGATGGCGTGTCCCGGGTGTCTTACTGCCCGCGTTCTTGGGATCACTAATTCTCTCCGGGTTGTTCACCGGAGCAGTCACCGCACAAACCCGTTACAAGATCATTCACATCCCGACCCCAGATGGTTGCAACAGCACGGCGTTGGGATTGAATGACCAAGGCGACGTGGTTGGGTATTGCTATCAGAACGATGAATCCAATGCGTTCTTATACAGCTATTCCGATGGCACTATAAAAGACCTGGGTTCACTGGGCGGAAAAGCCACCGCGGCAACGGCGATCAATAATGCCAACCAAATCGTTGGGTATAGCGCGGACGGCAACGGTAACGTGCTGGCGTTTCTCTATACCCAAAATCAGGGTATCGCTTCGTTGGGAACGTTAGCTGACGGCAGCAATAGCGAAGCCTTCGCCCTCAATGCTTCGGGTCTAGTTGTCGGTGATAGTCAAGCGGATGGGGATAGCCATCGGCCAGCACTTTTCGGCGAGAACGGGGTGAAGGACTTAGGGATCTCCGCTAAAAACTCGGATACACTGAAAACGGCTTACGGGATCAATGCCGCCGGTCAGATTGTCGGTCGTTATGATACTGAAAGTGGGTCGACACACGGATTTCTATATGCTTCGGACCGTCTCACTGACCTTGGCACTTTAGGGGGCGACGATAGCGAAGCGCTGGGAATCAATCAGACCGGCGTCATCGTTGGCGATAGCGAGACAGGCAGCGGCGCCACCCATGCTTTTGTTGTCAGTGGCGGCTCGATGCAGGACCTCGGTACGCTGAACGGATTTGCTAAGGCCAGCTATGCGCGAGCTATCAATGATGGAGGTCAAATCGTGGGGGAGAGCGACAGCGACGATCAAAAGCGCGCTTTCGTCTACACGAACGGACAGATGATCGACCTCACGCGCGCAGCGATCAATTTGCGGAAAGCCGGTTTTTCGGCTTTGGACGTTGCCGATGGTATCAACAACCAGGGTTGGATCGTTGGGTTTGGAACGACGTTGGACGGCCGTATTAATGCTTTCTTGGCGATCCCGGTGGGAGTGACCAATGATCCTCCGGGCGGACCCGATGCCCCCGTTTTTACCTCAGGAGATGTCGCTGGGCTCGTTTGGGTGGGAGTAGGGTGGTTCTGCCCGCCGAATCTGTGGCCTCCTTGGCACCATCATCCGCACCAGTGGCCGACCCCGCCGGTGCGACCTCATCCGACCCCGACGCCGCGTTGGCCGACACCGCCGCGCCCAGGAGGTAGTCCGACGCCGCCACGTCCGACTCCGACTCCCAAAACGACACCTAAACCGACGCCGACTCCGGGCCGGCCAACTCCTACACCGACACCTCGTCCCACACCAACACCTCAGCCGACGCCTCGATCGACTCCAACGCCGAAACCGACCCCGACTCCGCCGCAAATCCAGATAGCCCATAAGTCGACCCCGACTCATCATCGGGTCGAGGAGCACCACACCGAAAAGCCGGCCCCGACGCCGCACATTTATAATTTGCGGAACGGCGGCGAGGAACACAGTGGTCATAAAACGGCTCACCCCACGGAGCATCGGCCGACGCCTTTGAAGCCGTCGAAGCCATCGAATGCCCGGCCCACGCCACCTCGGACCCTGAAGAGAACCGGGGGAGAGAATAATCACTAGCTAGTTCATGGCCGGAGCACTCCGGCATCGGACCACAGAAAGGAAGGGCGCACGACATCGTGCGCCCTTCGTAGCTTTTAGAGTCGGTTCAATCCACACGCCTGGCTGAACCCCAGAAAATTGCCGGTTCGGCCTGGGACTGCTTCGGTCCACGTCACGGACTTCGTGCACAAAGGCATTATTTGTTGTTTTCACGCGGTTATGGGTTCGACAAAATAGCCTTTTGCCTTACCAGTCCAGCCTCCGCTATGAAAACGTGTTGTTTCGCTTGCCTCCTGCTTGCCGGTCTTTTAGTGGCCGCACCCGCAGTTGAAATCTTGCAGGTGCCGTCGCCTGACAATGCCAATTCCCTAATGATCGACAAATCAGGCCGGCGTGACGTGCTCCAACTACGAGCCGGCGTAAAAGTAATCCGGCTCTTCTATGATGATATCGACGCCCTGAAGCCCTACCTAGCAAGGGCCTTCGGAGTTCCCGCGACGAAATTGGGCAAGATAAGCTTTCCGACTTATAAATCGGCGAAATGGCTTTCCCCGGCTCAACTGCAGGTTGTTTGCGATAGCGCCGTGGTTCTCGGCGATGTGGATCGAGAGTTTGATTTTACCGCGATAGTCGACACTACCGGGAAAATAGTGAGCGCCACCATCGTCAAAGCGCCACCGGCTCCCAAGCCGACACCGAAACAAAAGGCGACTCCGCCTAAAGCAAAGGGCCATAGGAACGACTAGGCCGGCGTGTCAGGACATAAAAAGTCCGCCATCTACATTGATGGTCTGGCCGGTGATATAGGCGGCATCATCGGAGGCCAGGAAAGTGACGAGACCGGCGACGTCATCGGGACGGCCAACTCGTTTCATGGGGATATTGCTGACCCACTCTTGCATCAGCTCCCCTGGCTTGTAATTGCCCAGCAACTTTCCCCAGGCCTGATCATTGTATGCCCACATATCGGTATCGATGATACCGGGGCAAAATGCGTTCACCGTGATCCCGCTTGGAGCGAGTTCTTTCGCCAGGCTCTGGGTGAGGCCGACCACACCAAATTTGCTGGCCGCGTAGTGGGGCGTGTAGATGAACCCCTGCCTAGCCTGTCCCGAAGCAGTATTTATGATGCGACCGGTTTTGCGCGGCAGCATGTGGCGAGCGGCCGCCTGGCAACAAAGAAATACACCCTTGGTATTAACATCCATCACTTTGTCCCATTCGGCTTCGGTGAGGTCTTCAATCTTGGCGATGGTGATAACACCGGCATTTTGAATCGAGACATCGATCGCGCCGAATCGCTCAGTAGCGGTAGTAAAAAGTCGATCTACCTCCGCTTTTTCAGTGACATCACAAACTGCCGCGATGGCGCTAGCACCGGAGTTTTGCAGCTCTGCGGCAACTTCTTCGACTCGAGGTTCGTTCGCCGAGAGGACGAGATTAGCGCCTTCTTGAGCGAAACGTTTGGCGAGGCCTGCGCCGATGCCACGGCTGGCACCGGTGATAAGGACAGTCTTATTTTCGAAGCGGCGAAAAGGAATCATAAAGAGAAGAGCAGATAGGGGTTGACATGAAGAAATGTAGGTAAGAATATTGCGTTGTCGATGCATAAAAATTCGTACTTGTGTAAAAATTTCGGTAGCGCCGCTCCCTTCCTTCTTCCCTGATTCTCCTTTCTTCCAGCTATGTTTCCCCCGCATCGCCTTTACCAAACTTCCGCTGTCTCCGGAATTTTCAGCTAAACCAATGAGCGATACGAAGAACGCAACCGTTGATGCGGCTACGCCCCTTACGACCCCAAAAAAAGCTTCTTGGGCGAGTTGGATCGTCGGGGTTCAGGGGCCGCTCTTGGGGCTGATTCTTCTCTGTGTGGTTTTCACACTGACAACCAGCGTCTTTTTCTCAGTAAGAAACGCGCTCAACATTCTCGATCAGGTGACCGTCCTGGGCATTCTAGCCGTCGGGATGACCCTGGTGATTGTTATCGGAGGTATCGATCTTTCCGTCGGATCCATCCTCGCTTTTGTGATGATGATAATGGGTTGGCTGAAAGAGAGCTTCAGCGTTCCTTTGCCGATAGCGATCCTGATCGCCCTGATCTGCGGCGCAGCTTGTGGCCTTATCAACGGGCTATTGGTGACCAAGGCAAAGTTGCCGGCTTTCATTGCCACGCTGGCGATGATGTCGATTGGCCGCGGGTTGGCGAATATCGTGACCGATGGTCGTCAAGTCGTTGGATTCCCAGACTGGTTCACGAGTCTTTCAACCGTCCGGCATTTTGGGTTTCTCTCGATAACGGTTGCGCTCTTTTTGGTTCTGGTGGTCGTAACCTGGATCTTCTTACGGTACCGGACCGCCGGCCGGAGTCTTTATGCCATCGGCGGCAGCGCTGAGGTCGCGCGGCTGGCGGGAATTAAAGTGCGGGCGCTGACGATGTGGGTTTACGTGGCGGCTGGAACTCTGTCCGGGATCGCCGGAATTGCGCAAGCCAGTCGCCTCGACTCCTCCGAACCGAGCGCTGGTCTTGGTTATGAGCTCGATACGATTGCCGCCGTGGTCATTGGCGGAGCGAGTCTGAGCGGTGGTGTCGGCGGTATCGGAGGCACGATTGTTGGAGTCCTGATCATTGGGGTACTTCACAACGGCCTTAATTTGGTAGGGGTATCTCCCTTTATTCAGCAGATCATCATCGGCGCGGTAATCGCGATCGCGGTTATGGCTGACACCTTACGCAGAAAGGAAGGATAAGCGGGCGGCTGCGTTAACGCGACGGACCAAATCACGGGCACGTCTCTAACTAACCAGATTTCAGCGGAGTCTTCCGGAACCTCCGGAGGAGGCTGCTGCAGTTAAAAAAAACATCCCCATAAATAGAATGATAAGATCCATGTTCCTCCGCACTTCACTGGTCGCGGTGACAACAGCCATAGCCTTGACCTTTGGCGGGTTGTCTCGCGCCGTTGCTCAACAGAAAGACGTCACCATCGGTTTAGCTGTAGCCAATCTCCAAGCCGACTTCTTTAACCAGATCAAACAGTCGGTTGAAGCGGAAGCCAAGGCGAAAGGGATCACGGTAATAACCGTTGATGCCAAAGGGGATTCGGCAACGCAAGTGAGCCAGGTCCAGGATCTGATCACGCGCGGAGTTAAAGCACTGATCTACATTCCTGCCGGTGCCACCGCTGCCGGGGTTCCGGTCAAGACCGCAAAAGCGGCCGGTATTCCGGTCGTTTGTGTGGATAGAACTCCGCCGGATGATCCCGGAGACACGTTCATTGCTACCGATAGCGTATCGGCTGCGCGAACGTTAGGTGAGTACGTTGGCAAGATTACCGATGGAAAAGGAAAGATCGGGATTCTGCAGGGCCAACTTGGAACGACGCCGGAGTTGGATCGCGATAAAGGATTCAATGAAGCACTCACCAAATTCGCGGGCTTACAGGTAGTCGCCAAACAACCGAGCAAGGCCTGGATGCAGGATGAAGGTTTTGCCATTGCCCAGGATATGCTGCAACGGCATCCTGATATCACGGTGTTTTTTGGACGCGCCGATGCTTTGGCTCTTGGCGCCGCTCAAGCCGTCAAAGTTGGTAATCTGGACCACAAAGTAATCGTGGTTGGTTTCGACGGTGACGTGGCCGGTTTAAAGGCGGTCCGTGACGGTGTTCTCACCGCGACGATGACCCAACAGACTCAAGGAATGGGCCGGCTGGCGTTGCAATCGGCTCTCGACCTGATTGCCGGCAAGCAGCTACCGGCGAATCAACTGCAAGATGCGGTCCTCACGACGAAAGAGAACGTCGAGCCGTTCATCGCCAAGCACCCCTAGTTTTAGTAGGTTCGCTATGACGCCGTGCTGCTAGATGATTGCGCCTGCTTCCGGCCCAAGTTCCAACGAAGCACTCGTTCCCAGGCTTTCTGTCCGAGGAATCGGCAAGAGCTTTGCTGGTAATCAAGTTCTGTCGGGGATCGATCTCGAAGTCTGCGAAGGCGAGGTGGTGGCCGTGGTTGGGGAAAACGGGGCTGGTAAATCAACGCTCTCCTCTATTATCGCTGGTCTGCTTTTGCCGGACACCGGGGTGATGACCTGGGAGGGACGACCCTACGCTCCGGCCTCGCCTGGAGACGCTATGGCGACTGGCGTCGGTTTGATCCATCAAGAGATGCGGTTACTACCGGCGCTTTCCGTGGCGGAGAATGTTTTCGTTGGGCGGTTGCCGAACCGAAATGGGTTCGTCGATCGAGAAAACATGCGGCGCCGCGCAGCTGAACAGCTTCACCGTCTGGGCTTGGATATCTCACCGGCGACGCCTGTCCGTCGGTTATCGGTTGCCGCCCAGCAACAGGTGGAGATCGCCAAAGCCTTAACTCTGGATGCTAAGCTGCTGATCTTAGATGAGCCCACGGCTGCGTTAGGCGGTTCAGAGACCGAACGATTGTTTTCTCAGATTGATCGGCTTCGGAAACAGGGTGTCTCCTTTATTTATATTAGTCATCGGTTAGACGAAATCGCCAGAATTGCGGATCGGATCGCGGTGCTGCGTGATGGTTGTCTGGTGGCTCAGCATCCATCCGCCGATGTCCCGGTGAATGTTGTTCTCGAGAACATGGTGGGCCGGAGTATCGATCGCATCTTTCCCAAGAAAAATGCGCCCAGCGCGACCGAACTGTTACGGTGTGAAGGTCTAACGGCTGCCGACGGCCGCTTTCGCGATGTGAGCTTCTCGGTTCACGCTGGTGAAGTGGTCGGAATTGCCGGGATTGTTGGCGCGGGACGATCCGACCTGGTCCGGGCTATTGCTGGAGTGGATAAGCTTTCTTCGGGGGTAATTTCGATCGAAGGCAAGCCCACCCAGATTCGCCAACCCAGCGACGCCATCCGAGCCGGGTTGGTCCTGGTGCCGGAAGATCGCAAGGCCCAGGGGCTGGTACTCGATCACACCGTGGCTAGTAACTTGGCTTTAGGTAACTATGACCGGATCGGAAGCCAGGGCTGGCTGTCGCCTCGAGGGATTCGCGCTTTTGCAACTCAGGCGATCGAGCGCCTGGGCGTAAAAGGGACTCCTCAACAGTTTGCCCGCCACCTGTCCGGCGGTAATCAACAGAAAGTCATTATCGCCAGATGGATCTCGCGGGTTCCGAAAGTATTTGTTTTGGATGAACCAACCCGGGGTATCGATATGGGCGCTCGGGCTGCAATCTACGAAACCATCGCGAGCCTAGCTCGCGGCGGAATGGGGGTCATCGTAGTGAGCTCAGATTTGGAAGAAGTTCTGGGACTCTCGCATCGGATTCTCGTACTCAGTCGCGGCCGGCCGAGAGGTATCTTGACCAACGAAGAAGCGAATCAAGTGGCCATCATGGAGTTAGCGACATCGTAACAGAAATATTTCACCACAGAGACACAGAGGTCACCAAGATAGGAAAGGAACTTTTACGGATAGTCTTTTTGAAATTCATTTTCTCGGCGACCTCTGCGTCTCTGTGGTGAGAATCGTTTTTAAATAAATGAACTTATTCAGTTTGGAAGGAAAAGTAGCGGTCGTGACCGGCGCCGGGAGTGGGATCGGTCAGCGCATCGCCATCGGACTGGCTGAGGCGGGAGCGTTGGTAGCGTGCTTTGATCTTAGCACCAGTAGTGGACTAACCAATACCGTTGAACGTATCCAAAAGATGGGACATCGAGCGGTGGCTTTAACCGGAGATGTCACCCGTGCCGACGAGTTAGCTAACGCGATCGAGTCGGTCGAAAAAAACCTGGGGGCGCTTTCGCTGGCGGTAAACTGTGCCGGTATTGCCAACGCCGCGGCTGCTGAAGACATGCCGTTGGTTCAGTGGCAAACAATGCTGGATGTCAATCTGACCGGTATTTTCCTATCTTGCCAAGCTGAGGCTAGAGCCATGTTACCGCGTCGTCAGGGGTCGATTGTTAACATCGCGTCGATGTCCGGCATTATTGTTAACCGCGGCATTCAGCAGATCCATTACAACACTTCTAAAGCCGGCGTAATTCACCTCACCAAAAGTCTAGCGATGGAATGGTGCGACCGTGGGATTCGGGTTAATTCGATCAGTCCCGGCTATACACTGACTCCGATGAACACTCGCCCTGAGGTCGCCGAGCAACGTAAACAGTTCGAAGCCGATACGCCATTGGGACGAATGGCGACTGTCGACGAAATGGTCGGCCCAGCAGTCTTCCTTTTGAGCCCAGCCGCCTCTTTCTGCACCGGCATCGACCTGGTGGTCGACGGCGGATTTGTATGCTGGTGAGAAGCGTTGCGGGTTGCTGGTTACGAGTTGCTGGTTGCGGGCTAGCGAATTGAGTTAGGTAATCGCCCGGCATCCTAAACGACGTCTAACGTATAACTCGCAACCCGAAACTTCTAACTGTTCGGGGGGTTCTCGAAGCGGAATTGAGGTGGGACTTGATCGATGCTGTCGACTCGGACCCCGAGGTCTTTGAGCAGGCCATCTTTTAGGCCGTAGATCCAGCCGTGGATGGCAACGTTTTGGCCACGATACCAGGCGTCTTGGAGAACCGCGGTCCGGCTCAACGCCTCGACCTGTTCAACCACGTTCAGTTCACAAAGCTTATCGGATCGTGCCTCCGGATCGGCAATGGCGTCGAGCTCTTCATGATGCCGAAGATAAACATCTTTGATTTTAGCCAGCCAATTGTCGATGAGCCCGTGACTTTTGTTTGACATGGCGGCTTTGACGCCGCCGCAACCGTAGTGGCCGCACACAATAATATGTTGGACTCGGAGCACCTGCACTCCGAATTGAACGACAGAGATGCAGTTCAGGTCGGACGGATAAACCAGATTCGCCACGTTCCGATGGACAAATAGTTCCCCCGGCAAAACGCCGACTACTTCGTCGGCTGGCACCCGGCTGTCGGCGCAGCCGATCCAGAGAAAATTAGGTGATTGTTCTTTCGCTAGCTGCCGGAAGTAATCGGGCTTCTCCGAGGTCAGGCTCTGCGACCAAGCACGATTATTTTCTAATAACGTTTCGATTGAACTCATTCGAGTGGCGGAGTTTAAGAAGGGCAGCCCAAGCTTGCAAACCGTCAATTCCCGATCTCGACGATTTGAGGCAGATTTTGAGGTGCGTTTGGTTCGATGATCCGCCAGGCGCGGGAGGGGAGTCGCTTTGTCGCGTTGCAGGTCTGTCGGTGTGTCGGTATGCAGCAGGCGGCTCCCGCGAATTACCCAGTATAGGTTTTGGCCCTGGACGCATTTTTTCGTGTCTAGCCCGCGAGCGATCAAGAATTTGTGGGCGGACGATCATCAGGGGCTGGTCGCGGGAGCCGCCTGTTTAAACAGATACAGATCTGCAACCCGACAAAGCGGCCCCCTCCCGGTATGGCCACTCGCCCTGGCACTGCGATCGCGGTATCTTCTAACCGTCATGGACGACCAATATCGAACATATCGGCGCGGATTTTTGGTAAGATCATTCAAGATGATGGCTTTGCTCGTTCTTGGATCTGCCTTGAACGTCAAACGGGCTTTGGCGCAGGAGACCAATATGAAACAACCCGAGAGTGCTGCTTTCAAAGATGACGGCGTCATTCCGAACAATCGTCTTCAACTGCTCTTGTACCGTGGGGTCTTGCCACCAGGTGGCGCTGATCCGGCAACCAAGGTTGTTCAACAATTCGCCGCCAACAATTGGACCAATTCGTGGCGTAACGGCATCTATCCGTTTCACCACTATCACAGTACGAGTCACGAAGTGCTGGGTGTTTACCGGGGATCAGTGACCGTCCGCCTCGGAGGAGAACAGGGAAGAGACTTTCTTGTGCAGGCCGGCGACGTTATCGTCATCCCGGCTGGTGTCGGTCATAAAAACCTTGGCGCTAGCCACGATTTTGGCGTGGTTGGCGCCTATCCTGACGGTCGCAGTTGGGATTTATTGACGGGGAAGCCAGGGGAACGTCCACGAGCCGATCAAAACATTGCAGCGCTGCCGATCCCTGATCGCGACCCGGTGTATGGCGCTGATGGTCCGCTGCGGGAGATTTGGGCCCGGGGCTAGGTGAGTGGGCGAAGCGGCGACAGGGCGAATGGGCGATACGACGCCAAACACCGCGTCGGAGCAGGTCGGAATCGTCCGGTATTTCTACGCTCCGATAAGGTTGTGACTCCGGTTTCGGGTGGGGTAAGGTAAGGCCATGCGTCCCCCGGCATTTCGTTCCCCTTGGTGGTATACCGCCGCGGGCATCGTTATTACAGTGGTGTTGCTTTTGCCGCTTTATTGGGTCGTGATGGGGAGTTTCATGACGCAGCGCGAGCTTTTTAGCCCGCATTTTTCGCTCTGGCCGCATGAGTTCATGGTTCAGAACTGGACCAACGCGGTCAGCAGGCTCTGGCCGCATTTCGCGACTAGCGCAATCGTTAGCTTTTGTACTTCGACCGCTACATTGCTAATCACCGCTCCGGCAGCCTATGCCATAGTGTGGCTCAAGGTTCGAGGCCGAGGCGCTATTCTTTCGTTCATGCTGACCAGCCAGATGCTGCCAGCCATCGTCTTTGTAATCCCGTTGTTCGTACTCTTTTCGCGGGTTGATCTGGTCAACACGCTGCCTGGACTGATTCTCGGCGACATGACTTTCACGGTGCCGTTTGCCTTAATCATGCTTGGCGCTTATCTCCGCGAATTCCCCTATCAATTGGTGGAAGCCGCGCAGGTCGACGGAGCAGGGCAGTGGAGGGCGTTTTTCTCGATCGTTGTTCCGGTCACCATGACTGGCATGATCACGGTAGCAATTTTCAGTTTCTTAATGCCGTGGGGCGATCTGATTTTCGCTCTGAGTATGATTACTGAAGCGGGCTTACAGCCGCTCACCCTGGAGTTGTATAAGGCGGTTGGGGTATACGGCATCGATTGGAGTTTTCTGCTACCCGGCAGCTTACTCACGGCGCTTCCCGCGGTGTTATTCGTCGTCGCCGCGAGTCGATTCATCGTTGCCGGGTTCACGCGCGGCGCTTTGCACTAGGCTATAGGACTAATGAGACAACTTGAGGCCACTCGAGCGCGAGACACAACGGTTCAAAACGCGGAATCTCGAGCGGTTCTGCGGCGCAAAGCTGCGTGGAGAAGCGCACTCACCCCGTATTCATTCATCCTTCCAATTACGGTCTTTGGCCTGCTGCTCCTCGTCTATCCGGTTTTGTACAGCCTCGCGTTGAGCTTTCGTGATGCCACGGTCGAAACTTTCGTTGGCGGCGATATGCCGTTCAACGGAGTCTCGAACTATCAGCAGACACTTTCGAGCGGGACGTTCTGGCAGGCCCTTGAAAATACTGTGACCTTCACGTTCTGCAGTATCCTGTTTCAATTCACGATCGGGTTTCTCCTCGCGCTATTTTTCCAGAACCGGTTCCCGCTCAAGAATGTATTGATTGCGTTGCTCCTGATCCCTTGGATCGCTCCGGTCCTGACGGCGGCGAATACATTCAAAGGTCTGTTCAATGAGGTCGGTCCGATTAACCAGGTGTCACACTGGTTTGGAATTCCAACGGTGCCCTGGCTGGCATCGCCCGGCTACGCCTTGGCCGCTACCATTGTGGCGAATATTTGGATCGGTTTCCCGTTCAACTTTATCTTGCTGTATTCAGGCGTCTGTAACATTCCTCAAGAGATCTACGAAGCCGCGCGTATCGATGGCGCGAGTTATTGGAGACGTGTCGGCTTCATTACCTTACCGATCCTGAAACCGGTGACGGTGGCGGTGTTGATGCTCGGCACCATCTACACGGTTAAAGTGTTTGATCTGGTCTGGATTATGACGGGCGGCGGTCCCGCCAATACGAGCCATTTGCTTTCCACCTACGCCTACCAAGTCGGGTTTTCGATCTTGAATTTCGGGCAGGCAGCGGCCATCGCCACCGTGGTTGTCGCTTTAATCTTGAGTTTGAACCTGTTCCAGCTCTTGCTCCAGCGAAGGTGAACCTTCACTAAAGACTTTCTCCCCAAACATCCAAAACAAACCGATACAATGCCCCTAACCCCATCCTCTAGAAAATTTCCGCTCTGGTGGAAATTTCTTGTTTGTACCTCCATCGCAGCAGTCTCCCTTGGCACTGCTCGCTCCGAAACCACAGTTGAAATTGTCCATTACTTCAATGTTCCGGGACAAATCCAGGGTCTAGCCGATATCCAAAAGGATTTCGAGACAGCCAACCCTGACATCAAGATCAAGTTCACCTATGTCCCGTTCGCCGAGTTGTTGAGCCGCACCCTGCAGATGGCGGCCGTGCATAAGCCGCCAGGGATTTCCTGCATCGACAATCCGGACGTTCGGCGGGTGGCTAAGGCCGGGGTGCTGCAAGACATCAGTGCGAGCGTCGCAAAGTTGCCGACCTGGAAAGATACGTATCCGGGACCAAAAAAATCAGTGACAGAGGGTGATAAGGTCTTTGGAGTGCCGATCGGCAGTAACAGCTTAGCCATCTTTTCTAATAAAAAGATGCTGAGCGACGCCGGTATCACCGATCCGCCCAAGACCTGGGACGAGTTGAAGGATGATGCCGCGAAACTGACGAAGAGCCCGGTGTACGGCTTGGTATTCTCGGCAACGAATACGGAAGAAGCGACTTGGCAATGGGAGCCGTTTCTCTGGAGTAACGGCGGGAGCCTGCTCGATCTAAGCGCGGCCCCGGCCAAAGAAGCGTTACAGCTCTGGGTTGACCTGGTACAGAAAGGCTCCGTTTCCAAGGATGTTGTGAATTGGAATCAGGGAGATGTCGCGAACCAGTTCATCAGCGGCCAAGCAGCGATGATGGTCATGGGTCCCTGGATGTTGGGTCAGGTCCACAAGAGCGGTCTCGATTTTGAGGTTACCCCAATCCCAGTGCCAAAAGAGGGAATGAAACCGGTGGTGCCGCTCGGCGGAGAAGTCTGGTGTGTTATGAAGGGAGATCCGAAGGTGGAAGCAGCGGCCATGAAGTTCATCGAATTTGTCCAGGATGCCGACCGGTTGGAGAAACTATGTAATACATTCAATTACATTTCGTCCGTCCGGACGGTCGCCAAGAAACAGGGCGAAGCCAATCCTGAGCTCCAGCCTTTCGTTCTCCAAATGGATACTGCCCGGGCGCGACCAGAGGAAGGTGGATCGAATTATCCGAATGTCTCCCTCACCACCCGCACCGCGATTCAGCAAGCGCTAACCGGCCAAGCCACGATCGATGCCGCCCTTGCAGAAGCAGCAACAAAGATTAAGCCACTTGCAGCCAAGAAGTAATTGCTGTCATCGTTAGCTTAGCTTTGGGAACCGGTGGTGATGCTGTTTTTGGGGGAGTCTAGCTCATCGCCGGTTCCCCAAAAGGGTTACGGGTTGCGAGTTACGAGTTGGAAGTTGCGGGTTACGCCATTTTTCCCTGCGCCTGCCCCGCGTGATGTCTTACTCGCAACCCGCAACCCGTAACCTAAAACCTTTAACCATTAACGTTTATGCGAGCTATCATGGTCGGATGCGGAGCGATGAGTCCTCATTGGCTCCGTCCGGCGGCTGAACTAGGTGTCCAGATCCAGGCCCTCGTCGATATCGAGGAGAAAAACGCCAAACAACGAGCCCAGGAATTCAACTTGGCGGTGCCGATCTTCAGTGATGTCAAGACGGCGATTCGTGAGGTCTCAGCCGATGCCTTGTTCGATTGTACAATTCCCGCCGCCCACAAGGAGGTCTCCTCGACGGCGTTGGAAGCCGGGTTGCACGTTCTTGAGGAGAAACCACTTGCGTTGACTTATCAGGACGCGGCGGATCTGGTCGGACTATCGAAAGCGACCGGTAAGCTGCATGTTATTCTGCAGAACCGCCGATTCAACCGAGGGATCAGGTTGCTACGCCAGATGGTGCTGCAGGGTGTCATCGGCGAGCTGACCACGGTCCACGCCGACATGTTTGTCGCTCCCCATTTCGGTGGATTCAGGGAGGTAATGTCGCACGTGCTCCTTGCGGATATGGCGATCCATGCTTTTGATGCCGCCCGTTTTGTTACCGGTCTGAACGCCGAATCGGTTGTCTGTGAGGAGTGGGTACCTAAAAACTCATGGTACAAGAGCGGGCCGTCGGTCATTGCGATTTTCCGGATGACGGCAGGTGTCCGCCTTTCGTATCGGGCTAGCTGGTGTGCGGACGGTTTCCGGACCTCGTGGGACGCAGTTTGGCGGATCATCGGTACCGAAGGGACTTTGATTTGGGATGGAGCCGATGACGTAAGAGCCGAGAAACTACCCGCTGACCATCTCACGTCGCAGCCTGGCGTCTTTCTGAAAGAGATGGAACCCGTGCCGCCACCGGCCGAACCGGATCCTATCCAGACACGCGGTCACTTTAGTGTGATGCATCAGTTTATGTCTGCCGTGAACGGCGGCCCAGCGCCGGAGACCCCGTCCACTGACAATATTCACAGCCTCGCGATGGTGCTCGGGGCTATTGAAAGCGCCGAGCGGGGTGCTTGGGTGGCAGTTCGGGGTTAATGTGAGTGGTTCGAAAGTAATCAGCGGGAGGGGAGCCGCTTTGCAATTTGGCAGATCTACCGGTTGATCAAGGAGGCGGCTCCCGCGAATGACCGCTGATTTTGAATTTACCGCTGGCATCGATTCACTTGTGCTAGGACAGTTATTTCGGAGGCATTGGGTTAGAGGCGATGCGCTGGACCATTCGCGGGAGCCGCCTCCCTGATCCACCAATAGATCTGCCGCACTATCCCGCGGCCGCGGGACGGCTCCCCTCCCACTGACCCACTGACCCACTGACCTACTGACCCACTGACCTACTGATTACTTCTCAGGCCACGTCGAGAGCTTCCCATTCCGCGCGTGGCCCCCTACGCCGCATTAGTATGCTGCCGTGGATGCAATGACCGGTACTGGTTCGGTTGCATATCGAAAAAACGGCGGAACATCCGTCTGAAATAATCGGGGTTTCCGTAGCCGCAGGCGGCGGAGATCTCTTTGACGTTCAGCGAGCTTAGCAACAGCAAGTTCTTGGCATGATGCATCCTGGCCTGGTGGATGCCGACCGTAAGGCTGTGACCGAAGGTTTCGCGGTAAACCCGGCCCAGATAGTCCGGGTTGCAGTGCAGAGTTCGAGCAATCTCCGTTGTGGTGATGGGCTCGCGGAATCGTTTGCCGATGGCGAGTTGAGCAGTGGCGGCTAGCTTACGCGCCGGTGGGTGCATGCGGTTGGCCTGTTGCGATTGGTTTTGAAGGGCGATCTCGAGCAACATCAGTTTCACTAAAGTCGCTGCGTAATTTGGTTCTAAATCGTCGTTTTCTTGATCATCGAGAAAGCGCCGAAACAATTCTACCAGTCGCAACGGTCGCGGTACATCCGCGACTTGAGGGACGACGGCGCCGGTGGCGCACGACGGAGAATCAAGCTCGAAATGTAACCAATAAAATGACGTTTTCGGCTCGTACGGCGCACTAGGTCCATGCCTGCGCCCGGGCCACAAGATCAGGGTTTGCCCGGGGGAAACTTCAAACCGGTTTTCATTTTCCCAAAGCCTCAGTACCCCGGACCGCACGAAAATAAGCTCGAACGATGCTAGTTCGCGCTCCGGATGTAAGCCGTAACGTGGGGCTACGAATAGTCCGGCGTTTGAGGCCGAGAGAGCGGTCTGGGTTGAGATGATCAGCTGGTTGGCGGACATGGGGGGCGGGGGAGGGGGACGGTGAGAGGTGATTGGTGAGAAGTGAATGGTGATTGGTGAATGGTGGAGCGTGATGGGGGTGGTACGAAAGTGATCGGTAATCAGTAGGTCAGTAATCAGTGTGCCCTGGCCAGCTGCTTCGGTTTTCTGTGCTGAACCTTGGCGTCTTTGCGTCTTGGTGTGAGATTTTCCCGCTCGATCTCGGCGTTCACGGCGTTTTCCAGGTCGGAATTGTGCCGCATTTCTACGAAGCAGTCTAGTTGTGGTTGGCTCGACCGCAATGAAAAGTGCACCATGGATGCGAGTTGGTCCCCGGTACCCCCCGATAGAGTCGCGATTCTCGATGGTTTCTGGAGGCAATGGAGAGAACTCGTCGGCAAGACCACCCTTTTTCATCAGTTCCGCGAGTTGGAGGCAGAAGGTCAGATCGATGCGTTGGCTCTAGATCAGAAGATGCATCGAGGCCGAGCCGTGGGCGATGATTGGTATTGGGGCGGCAGCATCTTCTGGGATTCAGATTTGGCGAAGTGGCTGGAAGCGGCTTCGGCCCGCCTTCAACAGGAGCGCGATCCGGAACTTGAAAAACTGGTCGACGATATCGTTGCTCGGTTCGAACGAGCGCAGTTGCCAGACGGTTACGTCAATAGCCATATCCTTACTTGGCGGCCGCGCCATCGGTTCAAGAATCTACGGGATCTACACGAACTCTATTGCGCCGGGCACCTGATTGAAGCCGCCGTTGTCCATCACGAAGCGACGGGGAAGGATACTCTACTAGGTGTTGCCCGGCGGTATGCGGATCTTTTATTTGAGCGCTTTGGGAACGACCCTGCAAAAACCAAAGGTTACTGCGGGCATCCCGAGATTGAGCTCGCTTTGATGCGGCTTTATCGATTGACCGGTGACGCTCGCTATTTCGAGTTGAGCCGGTTCTTTATCAATGAGCGAGGCGCGTCACCCAATTATTTCGAGCGCGAGGCAATTGATCGACTGGACAAGCGCGAGTTTCGCCCGAACCATCCCGGGTCGCCGTACGCCTACATGCAAGCACATGAACCGATCCGGCAGCAATCGAAAGTAGTCGGACATGCCGTGCGAGCGATGTATTTGCTGGCGGCGGTAGTGGACGTTGGCGTAGCCGCCCGTGACGCCAGTCTGTTGGAAACCGCTGAACGCCTCTGGCGGGATGTGATCGATACGAAGCTCTACCTGACCGGCGGTATTGGGTCCGCCTCGGAAAACGAAGGGTTTACTCGCGATTTCGATCTTCCGAACGAAAATGCGTATGCGGAAACGTGCGCGTCCATCGGGTTATTCCTGTTCGCTCATCGGTTGTTGCAGACGCGACTGGACGCGGAGTTCGCAGACGTCATGGAGCTAGCGCTCTACAATTGTATCCTTTCCGGTATCGGGCTGGATGGACGGTCTTTCTTTTATGACAATCCCTTGTCGAGCCGGGGAACGCATCGCCGGATCCCTTGGCCCTGGTGGTGTCCTTGCTGCCCGCCGAACTTGGCTCGATTAGTCAGTTCTCTTTCAGGATATCTCTTAAGCGAAGGGCCCGACGGGATTGCGATTCACCATTATGTGAACTGCGAAGCGACGTTCCCGGGCATGCGCTTAAGGGTTAAGAGCGGCTTTCCTTTCAACGGTGATAACTCCATCGAAATCACTACGGAAAGTCCGAACGACAAGACGCTTGCGTTTCGCCTTCCGGGTTGGGCGGGCAAGACCACTTTTGCCATCAACGGGCAGCTGCAGGACTTGGAAGCCAAGGCTGGCTACGTATCTGTGCGCCGGGTCTGGAACAACGGCGATAGAATCGATTTGAATTTCGAAATGCCGATTCGCCAGAAGTTCGCTCGTTTTGAAATCGAAGCCGATCGCGGGCGAATGGCGTTGAGCCGCGGGCCACTGGTCTATTGTATCGAGCAAGCGGACAACGGCGCTGATCTTGATCGATACTTGCTTTCCGCTCAATCGGTTTTCCAGGCCGTTCAAGCCGACGACTTGCTCGGTGGTGTAACCCTTTTGAAGGGACCAGCCGTGCGGGAGAGTGACCGCTCGAATGTCCTCTATTCCGAGCAGGCGCCTTCAAGCCAAGCCGTCGAGCTCTGTGCGATCCCGTATTACGCCTGGGCGAATCGAACACCCGGCGAGATGCAAGTCTGGATTCGGCGCTCCTGAGTAAACGGCGCCGGCGGACCGCGAGTTCATCGGTCCTAAAAATTTAAATCGTGGCGAGTTTCTTTGCCATCGGCTAACCGAAAGGTCCGGGCGGATGGTACTTGCAAATAGCTGAACCGAGAGTGCAGTTAGCAAGGCTAACTCGCCCGACTTGACGACCGCGCTGATCTGTTAAATCTATTTGAACAAAATCGCGGCAGCTCGCTTTTTGTACAAAATGAATTGGTGCCGACGAGTTTGGGATGGAGGAAATGAGCCCATTGCATGACGTGCGTTGACTGTAACCGGGTCAGGAACAGATCCTGCTAGATCAAGTGCCAGAGTGCCGGAGTGGAGGTTATGGCTGTACCCCCCAGTGATTTTGTGAGGTTGGCACGACCGGCAGAATGCAAATTCTTAGGACTAAAGGAGTAATTTACGGTTTTCATGCGATTGAGCTTAACCAGATAGTTCCTGAAGTAGTCGATCTAGGCGACCATTGGGAATCGCCTGGCTCGCGAGAGGAAGGACATCAACATCGCTATTGGGAAATGGGGTGTTTGGCGGAGGGAACGAGCGAATTGTATGTCGGTGGAGGGAACCGGTTTAGTCTCGGTAGCGGATCGTTTTGGAGTGTTCCGGCTGGAACCATGCATTGGCTTCGGCGCGGGCCGGACACTAGACACCATCGTCTGTTTGTTGGACTGCAGCTCCCGATTATCGAGGCTCGGCATGCCGAGTGGAATCTAAGGAGCTTGCTGAGAGGCGTTGTGGTTCTTCACGAGGTCTATCAATTTGAACAGTTGTTTTCCCGGATCGTAACGGAGGGCGCTACGCCTTCTCACTATCAGGCGGCTGCTCTCCGCCTCGGAGTAGATGCTTTGCTCCTCGAGATTGTCAGAGCGACTAAGGATGGGAACAGACGGGCGGCGAACGCTGTCATGCATCCGTCGGTGTCACGGGCTCTGAATGTGCTCCAGACGCGGTTTCGCGAGAACTGGTCGTTGGAACGCCTGGCGAGCGCGTCCGGCATGTCACGAGCGCGTCTAGCGCAACTATTTCGCGGACAGGTCGGCAGTTCCATTCACAAGGTCTTGAACAAGGTCCGAGTGGAACATGCACAAATGCTGTTGAAAGACTCGGATCTGACCATCAGCGGGATCGCCCAGGATTGTGGTTTCGCCACCAGCCAGCATTTTGCAAGGATCTTTCGGCGGGTAACTGGAACTAGCGCCGCGGAATTTCGCCGCGAACTTGCTAAGTAGCCGGCCTATTGCAACTGGTCGGCGCGCGAGGGGTGGGGCGAGAAGTAATCAGTGAAGAATCGGCGGATGCGCCGATCAATTCGAAGAGGTTTTAAAAGAGGCTCCCACTGCGCGGCTTGCGGCGTTAAGGCAGCCCAGTAAGTCAGACGATTTCGTTCCGAACCCACTGATTACTGATTACTTCTGGGCCATCTCCCGCGGATCACCCTTACCCACCAACTCGCCATCCATGCGGTGTCTAGTCGTCGGAAAAGCGTGTCTATGAGTCTGAAAGCGGTCCGCTGCTCTCGACATCCTAAAAACTCGGGGTATCGAACGGTGCGACGAGGTTCGATTAATTTCGAACATGCAGATAGCGTTAACCGACCAAAAACATGGATAGAAGCAGATTTTTCCCCTTAGTGGGCAGCTTTGCGTTCGGGTCGCCAGCTGCTTTATTACTTACCGGCCCGCTCTGCTTCGGTCAGGATAATAACAACAGCCAGAGCAACGAGGTTTCTGCATTGAAGACGCAGAAGAGACGTTGCAAAAGGAGTGCCAAGATCGTATCTCCGCGATGTTCCTAGTCGCAGCAACTTCACCAGCAGTAACGGCAACGCAGAGAACAGCGGCAACGACTTCGATTTCGTGATGCGGCTGGTGTTTCTGGAAATGAGGAACGCATTCAAACCATGTGGAGTGGTTCTTTTAAAATTTCCTCCTTTGTCCCGCCGAAACCGGGACGGACGAGTTAGTCTGGTGGTTCGGGGAAACTAACCGGGCTATGTGACGGGCGCCTCCGCTTTGAAGGCAAGTGGAGGCGCTCCTTTTTTCGGGACATGAGGCTTACGTTTTTCGACCACTCCCTGGGCCATTTCATGGCGTTCCCCATCTTTCCCCCTGTTCAACGCGGCGATCGGCAAGGTCAAGGTAACTAGTTGATCTGGGTCATTTTGTGCTTCATACTCAAATGCTCGTGCGTTGGTTGCTTGCTTCTCCTTTGAGACCCGGCGGCTGAATCGCGGGTGTACCCAAGGAGCGGAAAAGCATGAAGCTTACAATTCACCAGGTGGGTTGTCTTTCCTTTGGTATTCGTGTCGTCTTCTTGCGCGGTGGATCGCTCGCTCTAGCCCAGGACTGCAGTATCGAAAGTCCTGCTCGCAAGACCCAAATTGAGCAGAGGGTAGAGACGCAAGTCCAAACCGGATCCTTCCTAAACATTAGTGGCTCGCCGGCGCCGGTAGCAAAGAGTCGAGGGGAAAGTCATCGCGTTCGACGAGTGTTTTCTTGTCACCTAACTCGCAAGTTCACCTCCTCGAGGCTCAATCTATGAAGAACACCCTCAACCAATTCTGGTCGTTGTCGTTGGCTGCTGCGGCAAAAAGGAATCCACTCGCGTCGCGGCTCTACAGAGCTGTTCCCGTTGCCATTGGATTGTTGTGTATCTGTTCCCTCCCCGCTTTTGCGGCTGAGAATGCAAATGTAACCAATCCTCCCTCTGTAACCAACCCTCCCTCTCCCCCACCGCCTCCAATGTCTGCTGCAAACGCGGTTTCTTCCGGCACCGCGCCCGCCAATCCTATTGCCTTTGATCCCTCAATGCATCTGACCCCGGAAGAAGGTAGGGAGTATTGGGATAGATACGTTACCGGCGACTGGTGGGGTTTGCGTACCCTCCTGCACAATTGGGGTGTCGATTTTAATCTCGATTACTTCAGCGAGATGGCCACCAATCTCAGTGGAGGTAAGGACACTTTCAGCGGTAACGCCAAAAACTCGGGTCAGGCATGGGCTTATACAGATCAGGCCCTTTTCGGAATCGATCTAAATTTAAACAAATTGGTCGGTTGGGAAGGCGGCAGTTTCGAGTTCTATGTCACCAAGCGTACTGGAAACAATCTGGGCAATTTGCAAAATCCCAATACCGTCCAACTAATTCAGGAAGTGTGGGGACGAGGCCAAACCTGGCGCATCACCAGCATGTGGTTCAAACAGACCCTTCTCAACGACATGTTCGAATTGAAATTCGGTTTGATGAACATGAGTCAGGAATTCGGAGGCTATTACGCTTTCCCTTTTGAAAACCTGACGTTCACAGCAGGGATTACCGGCAACGTGGCGGGTTATAGCATGTTCACCTGGCCGGTGAGTCAATGGGGGACGGACCTCCAGTGGAACGCCACCAAGGATTTGTCCATGAGAATCGGCCTTTTTGCTTTCAACAACTATTGGATTTCTAACCAATACTACCTCCGGGTCGATAATCCGGGCGGGACCAGCGGCGCCATTATTCCGTTTGAAATCGATTGGAAACCGAAGCTGGATATTTTCGGGCAAAAGCTACCGGGATTCTGGGTGCTGGGAGCCTTCGGGAATACAAACCATACAGAAACCACCGGAGCCGCCAAAAGCGTGATAGCCGGTGCAGCGGGTTCGGCGGCCTTCCTGGGCAACACGTTCACAGGAGATTGGGGTGTTTATGCTAGTGTTTGGCAACAGCTTACTGCGCCGGATCCGAGTCGTCCAAAGACTGGTTTGAGTGTGTTTGCAGGGACTATTTGGTTAGATCCTCGGACCTCATTTCAGCAGGGTCAAATATTCACTGGACTCTACTACTGGGGTCCTTGGTCGAAGCGACCCTACGATTCCTGCGGTATAGCAACGGGTTGGAACCGCGTTTCCGGCAGTGTACGGAACGCCGAGAGGGAATACATCAACACTCATCCTGGTTCTGGCTTCGGGGTACAAAATAACGAATGGGTAGAGGAAATTTTCTACTCGTTCGACGTCTTCCACGGGGCAAACGTTCAGCCGGTTCTTCAGTGGATTATCAATCCCGGCGGCTATCACAACGCTACGAACGAGGTTGTCTTTGGCCTGCAAACGAGTGTGCCGCTGTAGCCTAGTTCCTAGGTCTGCCCAGAAAACCAATGATCAACCACGAATGGACGCGAACTAAATTAATTTCTTGTTTGCGTCCATTCGTAGCTTGTCCGCCATAGCGTTTTTTTGGTTATGCGCGGATGAGCCATCTGGAGCGACGGCGGATCCATTCGCGATTGAGAGTCCGGTCGCAGCAAGAATCGGGTCGTTTTCTAGTCATGGGCGTCGAGATTTCGCCCATGACTAAAACGGAAGTTCCACATTTCACGGTTCTCGGATTGTCGCCGGAACCGTTCGCATCACTTTTCGAGTTGTCGGACAAAGAACTCGAGGCTCGCCGCGCCAAGCGGTACATTGCAGATAGCAAGCCCGGATTTCCCTGCCGGGTCTCCTTGCAAGATGCTGAGCCCGGTGAGGAAGTAATCCTGACCAATTTCGTTCACCTGCCCTCGGAATCGCCGTATCGCAGTACTCATGCAGTGTTCGTTCGCAAGAACGCGACGACCACGGCTTCCTATCATGATTCGCTCCCGGAAATGCTTCGAGGCCGCCTGCTATCGATTCGAGCGTTTGACGCGAACGACATGTTGGCTGGGGCAGATGTCCTTGAGGGTGATCGGACCGAAGAAGCGATTGCGAGGTTTTTCGAGGAGCCGTCCGTCGAATATTTGCATGTGCACTTTGCAAAGCCAGGGTGCTACGCCTGCCGCATTGATCGGGCTTAAAGGTGCTCGTCGGGAGCAGCGAATCTGCGTTTGATCGCGATCTACCCGTGAATTGATCGAAGCCTAAAAGGTAGGGCGAAAATCTCGGCGCGCCCGGCGGTTCTTTTTCCCTAAAAGTTAACGCGCCGGATTTGAGCCACACCGTGCGCGTTGCTTTGTCCATGGCGTACGATTCTGGGTCAAAGCGAAACCGGCGAGTATGGCACGCGCACGGTGTGGCTCAAATCCGGCGCGTTAACTTTTAGGGAAAAAGAACCGCCGGGCGCGCCGAGATTTTCGCCCTACCGTGATCGGCTTCGTTCGCTTCCGGGATAACGGTCTACAACGGTTTCACAGCAAAATCCGAAAGGCTTTTAGGCTATCGTAGGGCGCGCTGCCTCCGACTTCGCGAGTCCTCACAGTTGCACCGCGCGCGCTCCGTAGGCGCTTCGTCAGACAAGGCGCTGCTTCTGATGAGCAAGGCGCCGGACGAGCGGGAGCTCGTCCCTACCGATCTGCGAGCACTGCTAACATTTGGTTTTTCTGAAAGCCGAAACAGGCCCAACTAAGGCCTGTCGTATCCATCCGTCTGATAGTTGTATCCGTTCGTCGGATCTGAGGCCCTTCATCTGGACTTTGTTCAACAAGGTACCTAAAAGAGCAGCCATCGATCTTGCGCTGATTGGTTAAACGCAAGGTCGAGCCTTAACTCTTACCCCAAAGGAACAAAACAAAGCATGAAGTTACGTCCCCCCACAGGGTACCTGTGTGCGAATTTGGCCGTCGCCTTCTTATTTACTGCGCCGCTCGGTTTGGCGCAGGACAATAGTAACAGTAGCAGTAACGATGTTTCTGCATTGAAGACCCAAATACAGAGTCTGCAAAAGCAGCAACAGGAATACCAGGACCGCATCACTTCGATGGAATCGCAGATGAAGGCTTTGCAATCCAAAGCTGACACCGGCTCAATCCTGAATACCCGGATCCTGACGGATGCCGACGGCAAGGAAGTGGCCGCAGCTCCAACCCTCGATGAGTCCTTCTTAAAATCGTTGACCCGTAACTTTACGTTCTCGGTCTACGTCCGCGCCGGTTTCCAATTCAACGGCAATGGCGGCGGTGGAAATTTTAGTTTTGACCTGCCGGATTTCCCGGGTGCTGGGCGGCAGCGTCTTGGTAATGAAAACGACACCTACATGGAGTTGACCTGGATGCAGGCTCACATGCTGGGTGACAGTCCGGACGCGATGGATGTGTCCATGACGTTCACTCCCGCCATCCGCTACGTTCAGAGCCGGAACACCTTCACGGGTAGCAAAGGTGGAGTCGAGAACAGCGGCAATGACTTCGATTTCGTTCTCCGCCAGGCCTACTTGGAAATGAAGAACGTCTTCAAGGCCGCCCCTGAGGTTACCTTCTGGGCTGGTGAACGGTTCTACGATCGTTGGAACACCGATCCCGAAGATTATTTCTGGTTGGATACGTCGGGTTACGGCGCTGGTGTCTACAACATCGACGCCGGGGTCGGTAAACTTTGGCTCGCCTGGATTGGCGGTCTAAACGACACGATGATCTCCCCGGAGATCGGCTCGTTCTTTAAACACACGTTCGATATCCGATTGAAAGATATCAATGTTGGGATTGGTAAGTTAGCACTCGTCTTGATCGGTAACTACGAAAAGGGCGGCACCTTTACCCAAGGCTACGACAATAGTGGCAACATTATTCCTCTCACCAACCCGACGACTGGGTTAGATCAGCCTCTGCATACGAATTCTGCTTGGGGTATCGGCGGTGGCGCCATCTACACGGTTCAGTTCGGCCCTGGCGGCAGCAATAACTCGTTGACCGCTTACGCCTTGTTCGGCAGAGGGGCGACGAACTTCAGTGCCGGTGACGATCTGGGGTCAGCCCAAGCCGCCGAGAACCTGTTCCTGTTCTACCATCCAAACTTCAAAGGTACGGTTGATGTCGGTGATGTAATCGATCATTCCTACCGCTACCGCGCTGGCTTCCAATTGTACTTTGCTCTCCCGTGGTATCATTCTGAGCCTGCCCCGGCGCCTGGAATGTCCAAAGACGGCAAGACGGTGGCGGCCGGTCCGGCTCCTGCCCCGGGGCAGCCCTGGGCCTCCGTTGCGTTGTTCGGAGACTGGCAAGAGACCTACAGCGGTTCTGCGGCGGGGGGTACGACCGGACCTGGTATCGGCGCCGGCGGCAACGTGGTTGATCCGGGCGCCGCGACGGTATCGCGAGTTGTCTCGGGTCATGTTCACGACGTTCAGTTCGGTATGCGTCCGGCCATCTGGCTAGCCGATAATATCGCGATCCAAGGACAATTCTCGGGCAACTACGAGAGCAACAACATCAACGGTTCCGGCTACCCTGGCTTTGGTAAAAGCGGCTGGTTAGGTGTCTTTGACGTCGGACCGGTGATCAAGCCGAAGGGCGGTTACTATACCAGACCTGAACTGCGTTTCTTTGCGACCTATGCCATTTGGTCTGATTCCCTGAAAGGCATGGTCACGCCGTCTCAGGAGAACGGCACCGACTGGGCAGCGCCTTACAATGGCAACACCAATCACGGCTGGCTCTTTGGGACCCAGGTTGAGTGGTATTTCTAAACCAGTCACCGTTCTAGTCCCGTGTCCGCGGGACGCACAAATTTAGTCTGGTGGTTTGGGGAAACTAACCGGGCTAGTTGAAGGGTGCCTCCGCTTTAAGGCAAGCGGAGGCACTCCTTTTTTTGGGTGCCAGGTTAGTTTTCGCGCGGTTAAATCGAGAAAAACATGATTTGGAATTGAAGCTTCCAGTAGATCCTGTCCCGTTGCGATTTTGCGGGGTATTCAGCACGATCGAGTCCCCGAGGTGCTGGATCCAGCCACGATAGTCAGAACGGAGTCGAGCTCGGCCAACCAGGCCGGCATCGAACATTGCGAGCGTTCAACCGGTATATCGATCGTGTCGTGATTCCCTGAGCAGACGATAACGCTGCTCTTAGAGGCTAAGCTACGCAGCCACGCCGATGTCCGTTGAACTTGACGTTTCAACGGTTCCTTGTAGAAGACATCGAGCAGATCGCCGGCAATCGCGATCGCTTCATAGTGAACGGCTTGTGCGTCGAGCCATTTGAACCATGACAAGCGGTAACGTAAATCGGCTGTCAGTAATAGTCGCATGCTGGAAACCGGTGCGCACAAAACCGCGCCTCGATGTGGGGGAGCTCTGAGTGTGGCCTAAAGAAACATTCCGAAACAACCAAAGGAATCAATGCCTAAGCTAAATATAGAAATGTTCCGGCGATTCAACTCGGGGATTTGTCTCGGCCTCCTTCTGATGTTTTGCGGGTATTGCCGGGGGATTACTATTGGTTTGGCTGGCTCCTCCGAGTTTGGTGAAGCCGGAAAAGTTACCCGCCGGCTGGTCAACGAGTGGGCCAGCAAAACCGGCAATCAGGTTGTGTATGTTTCCAAACCGAACAATTACTCAGCCGCTTTCGGAGAGTTCCTGGTCGATTGGGCGGCGCATACACCCGATATCGATGTTTATTCTATTGATACCACCTGGCAAGCAACCGCAGCTCCGTATTCCATTGATCTAACGAAATTCTTCAGTCCTACAGAACTCGCTGAACATTTTCCGCAGGTAATCGCGAACAACACCGTCGATGGCAAACTGGTTTCTGTGCCGACTTCGGTTGATGTCGGCCTGCTCTACTATCGGACCGATTTGTTAAAGAAGTATGGGTTCTCGAATCCACCGGAAACCTGGGATGAACTGACCGAAATGTCTCAGGCCATTCAAGCGGGGGAACGAAGGGCTGGGGATGCGGATTTCTATGGTTATCTCTGGCAAGGTAAGGATGAGAGCGAGACGGTCAACGCGTTGGAATGGATATTTAGTTATGGGGGTGGCACTATCGTCGAGGCAGACGGCCGAGTCTCTATTAACAATCCGAGAGCGATCGAAGCGCTGAATCGCGCCCGCGGATGGCTGGGAACAATTTCACCAGCCGGAACTCTGGCTGACGCTGAAGAAGAATGCCGAAATACATTTCAAGACGGGCACGCGGCTTATATGCGGAATTGGCCGTACGTTTATGCTTTAGCTGATAAACCTGATTGTCGAATTAGCGGCAAATTCTCGGTAACCGTGTTGCCGAAGGGCGGAGCTTCGGGAACGCACGCCGGCGCATTAGGTGGTTGGAGCCTGATGGTGTCCAAGTATTCCCGGCATCCCGACGCGGCCGCTGATCTTGTCCGATACTTCAGTTCGGCCGAGGTCGAGAAAAAGGTCGCGCTAGAACTATGCGGTATGCCGTCTCGCCCAGCTCTATATCAGGACCAAGATATCTTGAAGAAGTACCCCTGGTTCGCGAAACTACCCGGCATCTTTGACCATGCCGTCGCCCGGCCGTCAAATCTGCTAGGCGCGAATTACAACCGCTTAGCCTACCTGGTCGCGCATCAAGTCGATCTCTTTCTGCGTCACGGCGAATCCGCTGACGACGCCGTACGCCAAATCGAGACGGGTGCGAAGAAGCTCATGGATCACAAGGAACCGTGAACAAAAATTTAACCGCGAATGGATCCGCCGTCGCTTCCGGATGACCAAGCCACCCCAGGATCGAAAAAGCTATGGCGGACAGGCTGCGAATAAACACAAATAGTTTCCTCGGGCGCAGCAACCCAATGGGACATTCTTTGGCGGCGGGCGTCGCTCGAACACATGAAGACGGATCAAACCACAGATGGACGCAGATGGACACAGATAAAATCCGACCAACGCCCATCGTCCTCGCGTGCCCGATCGGTGTGCCGCGCCCTAGAAAACCATTCGTGTCTATTGGCGTCCATTCACGGTTAAAGTTTGGCTGTTTGATCGCATGAGTTTTCTTACTGCAGATTACGATTATGCGTTGCCCCAGGAATTGATTGCTTCGCATCCGGCGCCGGCCCGGGATCAGGCCAGGATGATGGTTTTGGACCGAAAAAGCCGGAGCATCGCTCATCATTCCTTTCGGGATATTCAGGATTTGCTGGGACCAGATGAACTGTGTGTACTTAACGATATCAAGGTAATCCCGGCGCGAATCCGGTTTACAGCGAGAAAAGCGGAACTGTTGTTGCTCGAGCAATTGTCGGCGAAGAAATGGCGTTGCTTGGTTCGGCCGGGACACTGGTTCCGAGACGGCCGCCGATTTTCAGATGGTAATGTGGCGGGTACAGTTCTGAGCACCGAACCTTCAGGCGAACGCGTCATCGAGTTCGACGTTCCCATCGATTTTGCCCGGGTCGGGGAAATGCCGTTACCGCCTTATCTTCATCGGGAAGTCGAGCCGCAAGACGCGGAGCGGTATCAAACCGTGTTTGCCGCCAAGCCTGGAGCAGTGGCGGCGCCAACTGCCGGTCTGCACTTTACCCGCGAGCTGCTCTCAGCTCTTCCGCATGTCTTTATCACCTTAAGAGTTGGAATCGGTACCTTCCTACCAGTCAAGACCGACGACCTACGACAGCATCAAATGCACGAGGAGTGGTTCGAGATCGATCCCGAAACCGCCGAACGGATCGCGAATGCCAAGAAAGTTGTAGCTGTCGGAACGACGACAGTGAGAACGCTGGAAGCCGCAATGCAGCGTAACCGGCGGATAGTTGCCGGCTGCGGAGTAACCGATATTTTCATCTATCCACCGTTCACGTTTCAACGAGTGGATAGTTTGTTAACCAATTTTCATCTTCCCAAGTCGACACTCTTGATGTTAGTCGCCGCCTTTGCCGGCCGGGAATTCGTTCTGGAAGCTTATCGGGAAGCCGTTGCTGCCAGGTACCGGTTCTTTAGTTACGGGGATTGTATGCTGGTTCGGTGACGGGTTTATAGGTTATAAGTTATAAGTTGTAGTTTGTAGGTTGTAGGTTAGTCCCCGGCGCTAACCTATAGGTCATATAAGTCCTATCGGTCCTATTCGCACCTACCCCTAGGATCTTTCCTTACCCACGACCAACCTAAAACCTAAAACTTATAACCGATGGCGTCGAAGGCGGTTTTTACCAGGAGACAGGCTACGATCAGGATGAAGAGTCTGCGAACGTAGCGATTGCCTTTTAGGATGGCTAGACGGGCGCCCACGATGCCGCCGATCGCGTTAGCGATGGCCATGGGAATCGCGAATGGCCAGAGGACGTCTTTGGCGACTATGAATAAGATCAGAGCGCCGAGGTTCGTGCTGACGTTTACCAGTTTGGCTGCGGCCGAAGCGTTGAGAAAATCGAACCGCAAGAACCTGATAAAGAGAAAGATAAGAAATGTGCCGGTCCCAGCGCCGAGAAAGCCGTCGTACCAACCGACCAGCGCGCCGATAACAACCCCTTTCCAGATGGCGTTACGTCCCATGGGCTCGGCTGATGCCGACGTGCCCAGAGTTTTTTGTTTGATCGTATAGATCAGAATACCGGCCAGCACTACCGGTAGCGCTAACCGGAACAAAGCAGGGGCAACAAACCGAGCGCTCTGGGCGCCGACCACCGCGGTTGCTGCGGCGACGATGCAAACCGGCGCTATGAATCGGATCGACAGACGGATACGACGAGAAAAAGTGTAGCTGGCGTTTAGGGTACCGCAGATCGCCGCGAACTTGTTGGTTCCCAACAATATCGCAGGGGTTTGGCTAGGCAGAACCGCGAACAAAGCGGGGATCTGCAGCAGCCCGCCGCCACCGACCGTCGCGTCAACGAAACCGGCTGCCAGCGCGCTCAAACAAAGGGTGATTAAGTCCAGCACGATCCATCACTAGCGCGGGTTAGCCGAAAAATCCCGTGCGATTGGGAGGGGAGGAGAGGAGGAAGCGAGGGTAGGGGCGGGGGGCAGATGGAGTGATGGAGTGATGGAGTGATGGAGTGATGGAGTGACGGAGTGATGGAGTGATGGAGTGATGGAGTGATGGAGTGATGTTGCTGGGCTCAATTCCCTTCTGTCGAGTCTGAACCTTTGCGTCTTTGCGGCTTTGCGTGAGATTTTCTGGTCCGCTCACGCCTATCCGTTGACCCTTTTATCCCGGAAGAAGTCCTGGAGAAGCTGGCGGCATTCATTTTCGCAAACACCGGCGGTGATCAAGCAGCGATGGTTCAGTTGTGGCATTTGCAAGAGGTTTAACAGGCTGCCGGCGGCGCCTCCTTTTAGATCAGGGCAACCGAAAATCACCCGGCGAAGGCGGACGTGTACGATAGCGCCGGCGCACATGGGGCAAGGCTCTTTGGTGACATAAAGATCGCAATCGTTGAGGCGCCAGTCGCCGATCGCGCTTTCGGCCTGGGTGATCGCCAGAATTTCAGCGTGAGCGGTTGCATCCTTTAGCGTCTCAACCTGGTTCCAGGCGCGGGCAATAATATTACCGGCGGACACCACCACCGCGCCGACGGGAACCTCGTCTGCGGCCGCCGCTTTTCGGGCCTGACGCAGCGCCTCGCCCATAAAATAAGTGTCGCTCGCAAAATCCAACATTTTAGAGATGCTTAGTCTGATGAGCCGGAGACCAATTATAATCGCTCCCTCTGTCCTTGCGTGTGATTATTCGAGGATAGGCGAGGAAATCATTCGAGCCGAGCAGGCGGGAGCCGACTGGTTCCATATCGACATTATGGATGGGCACTTTGTGGATAACTTCTCCTTGGGCCCAGGTGTGACCGAGTCGATCGCCAAAGTGGCGACGGTGCCTTTGGACGTTCATTTAATGATCGAAAGACCCGATCATTTTTTCCCCCGATTTCAACCGTTTGTCCGAAACATCACTTTTCACGTGGAGACCCCGTGCGATATCGATGCGACGGCTAAAGCGATCCGAGCGAGCGGCTGCACGGTAGGACTAGCGATCAAACCACCCACCCCATTTTCCCTGATGGAGCCTTTCTTAGGCCAGATCGATCTCCTCCTGGTGATGACGGTGAATCCGGGGTTTGGTGGACAAGCATTTATTCCGGAAATGATGGACAAAGTGAAAGCAGCTCGAAGAATTCGGGACGAACGAGGCCTCGATTTTCACATCGAAGTTGACGGTGGCATTCATCCGGGTACTGCTCAGATGGCGACCCGGGCGGGTGCTAATGTACTGGTTGCTGGTACGGCGTTGTTTGGGGCCACAGATCCCGCGAAGGTCATTGCAGAGTTACGCGAGGAATGAAATGAATTTTCGTCTACTTACTCTCCTGTTCGTTGGGTTTGGTCTTTTAGTGACCGCCGGTCAAGGCGTCGCTCAGGTGCAAAGCAGCGCTGACCAAGTCACGCTGACACGTCGGGTACTCCAGCACATTATGGACCGGCATTGGCCGGACAGCACGGCAACTGGGGCGGGCAAGTTTCAAGCCGGAATTACGGAGGATAGTCTGCGGGATATGATCAACGAAACGGTGCGGAACGGACGTTCTCGTCCGAACACCCATGGCCGACCCGGTGTAACCTATGAATATGACTTTCAGCATCCGATCGGAACGACTATTGATGGAGGGTCGGCCAGCCGTCTCCGTGTAGTCGTTAATAACCGGAAAGTGGTCACGGCATTTCCGTTCTAAAGCTATGCATCTCGACTACCGGCTCAATGAAGATAGAGAAAGCGATTGGTCCTCCGCGACGGAGGAAGATCTGCGATATCGGTTGGCTTTAGGCAATCTGATTTTCCAGATTGGTGACAAGGATTTCGGCGCGGATTGGGGCTGGATTCCATTGATCGATCTAGCCGCCAGTTTTGCTGAAATCGTTCGAAGATTAGAAAACGGCAGTCCGAGCGAGAAGTTTGAGTTTACGGAGTCGGATGCCTGGATTCTTTTTGAAAGAAAAGGTCATGAGGTAGCGTTGTCCGCTAGCTATCACAGTGGATTTTCGGAGGTGCCGCTGCACGAGCTCGCCAGGGAAGTAAAGAAGCTGGGCGAAAAGTTGGGCGCTGAGCTTACCACGAAATATCCGTCCATCGGCAGTAACCCGACCTTTCGAAAGCTGTTGAAGGAGTAAGGAAGCGGAGATGTTTGTCCCGTAGAGACTGAATAGGTTGTCGGTCGCCGCGGAGGAGCCCTGGATTGTTCTGGAGCCTCGCCCTACCAGCTTGCCGCCAATTTCTCCGCCACCCGCAGCGCCTGGGCGGCAATCGTTAAAGCCGGATTACACGCAGCCGAGGACGGGAAGAAAGAACTATCCACTACGTAGAGGTTTTCGATGTCGTGGCTACGACAAAATGGATCCAATACGGAGGTGCTCGGGTCTGTACCAAACCGGGCGGTACCGCATTGGTGCGAGTTGGTTTCGATCCCCATGGTTTGGGTCAGTACGATCGGGTATCCCGCTCGTTTCATCATGGTCTTAGCCGCTTGAATCAACCGGTAGTGCGCCAGCCGGTTGGTTGGCGTCCAGTGCACGCTAATTCCCCCATTGCTGGTAACCGTGACCCGGTTCTCCGGTTTTGGTAAGTCTTCCGACATAACCCACCAATCAACACTGCGGTCCGTCAAATTTTTGAGCAAGAACTTAGGAACCAGCGGTTTGTTAGCGGTCAACATCCCCGCCTGGAGCTTGCCTAACAATTGCAAGTTACCGAGCGGATATTTCCAATTATCCGGACCGCTGAAATAGTAGTCGTTAACCGCCATCGTCTTCTGGAACGTCGTTGGATTGATGCGACCCGGCGCTACTGCCATCAAGGCGGTGTTGTTGTGGACCATGTAGTTGCGTCCAACCAGACCGGAAGAATTGGCGAGACCGTTGGGATGAGATGACGATGCCGATCGCAACAGCACAGCGGAAGAGTTGGCCGCGCCGCCAGAGACCACGAACCGGCCGGCGTGAACCAAGGTCACGACGCCATTTTGTTCGACTTCAAGCGCCTCTATCCTTTTACCACTAGGATCGGTCTGTAGGCGACGTGCAAAGGCGCGGGTCATTAGGGTGACGTTTTCGGAAAGGAGCGCCGGTCGAACACAGCAGACATCGGCTTCACTCTTGGCGTGAACTTGGCAAGGGAACCCGTCACAAGTTTTGCAACGGATACAGCGGCCTCCTTCTCGTAGATCGATCCCCATCGGCAGGAACGACGGGTGCAAGCCTTGCCGTTCCAGCCGTTGTTTCAAATCCTCGATATATGGTTCGTGAGGCACAGGCCCATAGGGGAAAGGATTCTTTCTGGGTGGATCCGTAGGATCTTCCCCAGTTGATCCGTGCACTGCCAGTAGATGTTCGGCACGCTCATAGAATGGTTCCAGCTCTTCGTAAGTGATCGGCCAGGCCGGCGATACCCCTTCTTCGTGCTCAAGCTCAGCAAAATCTTCTTTTCTGAGTCTGGGCAATGCAGCTCCATAAACTTTAGTATTACCACCCACGAAGTAATGAACACCCGGTGCGAACGGTTTCCCGTGTGCGTCATGCCAGACCTCATCCGGCTTGTAGCGCTTCTGTGAAAACACTGCATCCGGACTCCAGTTTTCTGGCTCCTGAGGAAGAAAATCTCCGCGTTCGATCAGGAGAATTTTCATCCCGGCACCCTTGAGTGCATAGGCTAACACGCCGCCACCCATACCGGTGCCGACGATCACGAGGTCGTAGGGCGCGGCGCTCATAGCCATTTCGTCCTCGTTCTCGTCGTCGTCCTCGTCCTCGTTAGGCCAGGACCCATGGTGTCGTGCTTTAGAGCGCGCGGCGGTGAAGTCGTTTCTCCGGCGGTTCGGAACCCTGGGAGAATCCCGAGGACGAGGACGACGACGAAGGACGAGAACGATTGACCTGCTAACACATGCTGGGTACCCATCGAACGATCTGGGGAAACGGCCTAGCCTTTGACCGACCCGGCGAGCAGGCCTCGAATAAAGAATCTGCCCAGGAAGATATAGACCAAAGCGGTGGGAAGCGCTGCGGTGATTGCACCTGCCATCACCACATTCCAATCCACCGAAAAGGAACCGGAGAGGTTGTTCAATGCGACGGTTACCGGCTGCGATTGCGGGTTGGGCAGAATGACTACGCCAAACAAGAAGTCGTTCCAGATGTTCGTGAATTGGAAGATCGATACCACGACAAACGCCGGCAGCGACAGCGGCAACATGATATTTGTAAAAATGCGGAACAGCCCGGCGCCGTCGATACGGGCTGCCTCGATCATTTCGTCAGGAATATTGGCGAAATAGTTCCGAAAAATCAGGCTTACGATTGGTAAACCGTAAACCACATGAACCACGACTAACCCTGGAATCGTCCCGTATAGCTTCAAAATCTCCAGGAACTGAATCAATGGGATCAGAATGCTCTGATAAGGGATAAACATCCCAAAAACGAGCAAAGCAAAAAGAACGTTAGATCCACGAAATTTCCATTTGGCAAACAGATAACCGTTAACCGAGCCCCAGCAGGCCGACAGAATGGTCGCCGGGATCGCGATCATGAGGCTATTACCCATATTGGGTCTGAGCCGTTGGAAGGCTTCCATAAACCCGCCGCCGCTCAGTCGGGTAGGTAAATCCCACATCGAGGAAAGGCTGACGCTGGTAGCCTCCTTTAAACCCGTGACCACCATCACATAGATGGGCATCAGGAAGAAAATGAGACAAAGAATCAAGAATGCAAGGACCACGAAATCGCGCGGCTTAGTGGGCAGCGTGGCTCGAATGGCAAAAGGGAAATTAGACATAGTTAGCGTTTAGCGTTTCCGGAGGTTCGTCCAGAGGTAAGGGACAATGATCACGCAAACGAGCAGCAGCATGATCACTGAGGCGGCAGCGCCTAAGTTGTAACGGGTTGCCTTAAAGGTCATTTCAAAAACGAAGATACCCGGAACATCGGTGGCAAATCCTGGTCCAACCCCGGTCATGGCAAAAATGAGGTCAAAGATTTTAAGCGATACATGACCGAGGATAATAGCGGTACTGACCGTGACCGCGTTCAGCTGTGGAATTACCACTTTGGTGTAGACCTGAATTTCGGAAGCGCCATCGATTCTGGCGGCTTCGCGCAACTCATGGGGTACCGTGGCTAACCCGGCGATATACATCGACATGGCGAAACCGGTTAGCTGCCAGGCAGCTGCGATCACCACCGGGATCAGGGCCATGGGAATGCCCAACTGAATGCTCATGCTCTTGATCGGAGGGAAAAGGGCGCCTAACCAATTGTTAAGAGAAAAGAGGACAGTCGGGTCAGTAATCCATCCTGGGTGCAAAGGCGGGCCGCCCATAGCTTGAATCAGCTTATTTAGCCCGAGGGCATCGATCAGGATATTGATCCCAGTCTCTGGATTAAAGATCCATCGCCAGGCGATACCGGTAACGATGAATGAGAGCGCATAAGGAAACAGAAAAACGTTCCTGAAGATGGTATGGCCAATGAGTTTGCGATCCAACAGCAAGGCCAGTAGCAGCCCGAACGCCAGTGAAAAACTCAGAAAGAGAGTGGTAAAGATAAAGACATTCCGCAAGTTGGCGTGCCACCGTGGCATCATGAACATTTGCCCATAGGTAGCGCCCAACGGCTCGCGAATGCTCATGTCGATCTTTAGGGTATGCCAATTGGACAGCGATACCCAGACCGTGATCGCGATAAACACGTAAACGAAGATTAAGATCAAGGTCATTGCCGGTGACAATAGCAACGGCGCTAATAGTCGATCCGAGAAACGGCGCGGGCGGGAAATCTTTTCCCTTGTCCAAGGCAGACGATGGTTGGGGACAGGCTCAGCAGTTCCTGCGCTATTGGATTCCGTTGCTGGAGACTTCATTAATTTGAGAGAAGCTAAAAAGATATTTATCAAATGGAGCGTGCCTCGCTTGCGAGGCCGACTGACTCCTGACGTCGCACTGTCGTTAGGTTGATCTGGTGCTTGTTGACGACCATCTTTTTAAAATCGGTCCGGGAAAAAACTGGAGGCTGTTCCATCGGCCTCGCAAGCGAGGCCGCTCCAGTTAGGGCAGGCGACAACGGGGTGAGGGGTTCTCACCCCGTTTTTTGATAAGCGAATCTTTCTATTTCGCGATATTGGATTCTTTCGCGGCCTGAACCAAGGCCGAGCAAAAGGCGTCCACATTCTTATCGACCACGAATTGGGTGATGGCGTCATTCAACGCTTGTTGGAACGCAGCTGGAGCCGCTTCACCATGAACGCAGCTGGGCAGCAGCGCGTCGCTGGCGAATGACTTCATCGACCATTGATGGTACGGACCGAACTTGCTTTTGTCGACGTCGGTTCGAATCGGAATCGAGCCTTTAAGAGGATTGAATTCTTCCTGGGACTGCTTACCACCGATGCTCTTCAGCCAGGCAACGGTTTCGGCCTTGTGCGGCGCGTTCTTGGCCAGCGTGAAGCCGTCGGCGACGACGATAAAGCCACCGGCGGTGCCAGGATGTGAGACCCAACCGAAATCAACATCGTCTTTGAGGTTGGCTTTGGTGAACTCGCCATGCGCCCAATCGCCCATAGAAGAGAATGCACAGCGGCCTTCTTCCACTGCCTTGATCGCTTGATCCCAGGTCAGGGCCGAGTGATCCGAATTCTGGTATTCCAGAATCTTGGCGTAGCTTTGGGCTGCTTGTTTCACTTTAGGATCGTCAAACGCCATGTTGCCGCTGAACAAGGCTTGCCAACCGGTTGGTCCTACCGTTCCGAGGAGGGTATTCTCGAAGAGTTGAGCGGTTGCCCAAATGCCGGAATCACCAACCGCGAGCGGGGTGACACCTGCTGCTTTCAGTTTCGCGCAATCGGCAAGGAATTCGTCGATGGAAATCGTAGCCCCGATCTTAATGCCGGCCTTTTCCAAAACCTTTTTGTTATACCAAAGGTCGTTGCCTCGATGGACGCCTGCCAGGACGCACCACTGCTTTCCATCTTTGGTTAGCAGTTTGATCAATTGTGCAGGTAGAACCTTGTCCCAACCTTCAGCTTGGTAGAGGTCGTTTAGCGGTTCGCAATAACCAGGTTCGACATATTGACCGAGAAGTTCCCAACCTGGGTGGGACTGCCATGTGTCTGGCGGGTTGCCACCGGCAAGTCGGGTCTGGAGCACTGGTCGGGCAGCGGAACCGCCGCCGCCGGCAACCGTGGCGTTAATGATTTCGACTCCGGGGTTATGCTCTTTGTATACCTTGAATAAGGCATCGAGCGCGGCAGCCTCGCCTCCGGATGTCCACCATGAAAAAACTTCCAGTTTCTTGGCGTTCTCCGCAAACGCGGTGAAGGGTAATAACAAAGCTAGCACCGCGGCGAGCCTTGTTAGTGGGGGATGCGTATTTTTTTTCATTCTTGGGGGTTTTGCTGTTTGGGCATTGGGTTTACTCAAACCGACAAAGAATCGGCATTGTGGAGCAGCTTATCTAAAGCGGCGAGAAAAAAGTAATCACCCCACATCACGCTTTCATCAACGCCTAACCCTTTGCGTTCGTGGTAAATGCCGTGAAGCAGGATTCCTTCCCATCCCGGGCGATCGATGGCGAGAAAGTCATCGGTTAGCAGGGTGGTTAAGGTCTGTTGGGCACGTTCACGATAGTGTTGAGCGAGAATGGGATCAGTTACCTGCTGTGCGAGATCTAGAAAAGCGCCGGCAGCGATAGCGGCGGCGGAGCTTTCATAGGGTGATTTGGGGGGAGGCTGATCCCAATCATTGGGAGGGATACCATGGGTAGGGGTGTGTAGGATGAAATAGTTAGCAACGGCGACGGCGGCGTTAAGGAATCTAATTTCCTTTGTGTATTTATATGCAGTGGCGAACCCGCCCATCGCCCACGCTTGACCCCGCGCCCAACTCGAATCCCCGCGCCACCCTTGATGGGTGCTTTGGCACAAGAATGCCCCGGTGCTCACATCAAAAATACCTTCATGTGCGGTGCTGCCATCTCCACGAACTAGAACCCGCTGTGTGGTGTAACAATGTTTCAGGGCGATCTCTTTGAGCCGTTGATCGCTTAGTTCCTGGGCCGCATAAAAGATAATCTCAACATTCATCATAATATCGATGAACAAGCTTTCCGGTGCGACGAATGAGCACAGATACCCGCCTTTTTCTTGAAACCGGCCTGCTAACGTTTGGCCCGCCTCTAGCACGGTTTTTTGAATGCTCTTATGTCCGGTTAGCTCATACCAAACCTTCCAAGTAGGTAAGAACAAGAACCCGAGGTCATGCACCGACCGATCCAGTTTGCGGTGTTCAATCAAGCGGGAATACTCTTCGGCCTTGGCGCGCCACCAATTGTCACCGGTCCGCTTGGCGAGAATCCAGAGCATCCCGCCCAGAAAACCTTCACACCAATTGGTCCAGCTCTCTGACTGGTGCACCCACTTTCCCTTCTTGGTAAAAAGTGGAAAGAAGCCGGGATGCTCGGTAACCAGCTTTTTGAGCTGTTGCTCGGCGAAATCGAAAGCGCGATTCGCTTTAGAAGTTAGGTCGAGAGTAGTCATTTTGGTTGGATTGCCTGATGCGTTCTTTAAACCGATAATTGGTAGGGCGAGGCTCCCGAATAACCCACGTCTTTCGCGAAGCAATTATGCATTGCACGGCGATTGCGTTTGCCGCGTCTAGACGCTCGCCGAGCGGTTCCCAGCGCGTTGCCAGCTTTCCCGCTGAGCCACTTCGACGACCCGTGGCACATCAGGGACGACGGCTCGGCGCGCGGACCGGCACAGAACAGCAACCGGTCTAGCACCTGAGGCCCTCTGCGAACACGTGCAAATATTCGGGAGCCTCGCCCTACCACAAAATGTTCATTTTCGGCGTTCACGGCATTTCCAGCGTTGTTACCTAGCCCACCAGCCGGTCCGCGGTCCCAGGTGGACCTGGATGGTCTTTAGTTCGGTAAACTCTTCTATCGAAAATCTGCCAAGTTCGCGTCCGAGGCCGCTCTGATTGTATCCGCCGAAGCAAAGCTCCGGGTAACCATCCATAAACGTATTGATCCAGATCGTGCCGGCCCGGATACGACGACTGACGGCGAACGCAGTATCGATATCGCGGGTCCAAACCCCGGCGGAGAGCCCATAGATCGTGTCATTGGCGATGCGAATAGCTTCTTCCTTGGTTTCGAAAGTCAGGATCGACAGGACCGGGCCGAAGATCTCCTCTTTGGCGATCGGCATCTCCGGTTGGACTCCGTCAAAGATAGTGGCTTCAACGAAACGGCCGTTTTCGAGCGGCAATGGCTTGCCGCCTAGCCGGAGTCGCGCGCCATCGCGAACACCGGATTCGATGTAACCAAGGATCTTATCGAATTGATTCCCATCGATGATCGCGCCGATTTTGGTTTGTTCGTCTAGCGGATCGCCAACGGGTATTTTCTTCGCGGTTTCAATCACTCGATTGATGAACTCATCAGCGATCGACCGCTGAACCAGTAACCGGCTGCCGCTGTTGCAGCATTCACCCATGTTAAAATAGACGCCGAACACCACGGCATCGAGAGCTGCTTCCAGGTCGGCGTCGGCAAACACGATGTGGGGATTCTTACCGCCGAGCTCGAGTTCAACTTTCTTGAGATTACCTTTAGAAGAGCCGACCACCGCTTTGCCAACCTCGGTAGAGCCGGTAAACGAGATCATATCGATCTGTGGATGTTCCGATAGCCGGACCCCGGCGGGTTCACCGAAACCGCTGATGATGTTCACCACCCCGGCAGGCAGACCAGCCTCGGCGAGGAGCGCTCCTAGTCTCAAGGTAGTGCCTGGAGTGAGCTCGCTCGGTTTGACGACGCAAGTGCAACCGGCGGCCAGCGCGAACGGCAATTTCTGGCTGATGATCAAAAGCGGAAAATTCCAAGGAGTGATCATCCCGATCACCCCGATCGGTTCACGGATGGTTAGCCCGATCACCTGAGAACCGAGGGAATTGTAACTATCTCCATGAAGGTTACGGCAGAGGGCGGCGGCATAGTCCCATAGCGCCGCGCTCCATTCCATTTCATCGCGAGCTTGTTTGATTGGTTTGCCGCTTTCGAGAGTTTCGATCAGGGCCAACTGATCTTTGTTTGCACGAATTAAATCGGCGGTGCGGAGCAGGACCTTAGCGCGATCAGCTCCAGACAAATGAGGCCATTCGCCGGTATCGAAAACCCGGCGAGCAGCGGCTACCGCCATATCAACATCATCGGCGGCGGCAAGCGGGTACTCGCCGACATTCACACCGTGAGCCGGGCTTTCACGGATAAAAGTTTGACCGCTCTTGGCAGACGCCGCCTGGCCGTCTATCCACATCGAATGCGTGAAATGATTTTTAGGAAGTAGGGTAGTCATGGACGGGAGTTAGTTGGATGAGTCCGGAGAAGAGGGAATAGCCGCAAGAGAGCGCAAAGAACGCAAAAATAGAACGGGCGGATGATGAGCTTCCTTAGGCAAGTTTCGGCAGGTACTCTGATTACAGTCCCTCCGAAAGGCGGAGCTGTTGGTTTGTGACGCCGTGCCGTTTGCGATGACATTTACAGTCATTCTGTTTATTTTTTTTGCGTTCTTTGTGCCCTTTTGCGGCTATTCAATTCATAGCTCGCTAATATCCTTTGAATTCAGGAGGACGTTTTTCACGGAAGCTGTTGAGGCCTTCGGCCGCATCGGCAGTGGCGGCGCTCACTGCGTCTGCTAAGCCCTCGAGCACCAGCGCGCTGCTCGCTTCAGAGTTCAGAAGTTGTTTCGCGATCTGTACTGAAATAGGCGCATTCCGGCAGATCAGGTCGGAAAGGTCAGCAACTTTGGTGGCCAGCTCTGCCGCTGGTACCACTTCGTTGACGAGTCCCCAGCGTTCCGCTTGCTGCGCGTCGATGCGGGCGCCGGAAAATATCATTTGCTTGGCTCGCGAACGGCCGATGATTTGAGGAAGGCGGGAGGTGCCTGCCCATCCCGGAACGGTAGCAAGCTTCACCTCCGGCATGGCGAAGGTCGCCTGCTCGGTCGCCATCCGGATGTCGGCAGTTAGCGCGAGCTCAAGGCCGCCGCCAAATGCAAATCCTCGGAGCAGGGCAATCACGGGTTGGCGAAGTTGGGCGAGGCGATCAAACACTTGATGTCCTCTTCTGGTCCAGGTGGACCACATTTCGAGAGGAGAGAGAGCCGTCCAAGCGTGAATATCAGCGCCGACGCAAAAAGCGCGATCTCCGGCGCTGTCGAGTATCACTAAGCGAACGCCGGTACTCGCTTCCAGAGTGTTCGCGGCTGCTTCGAGCTGGGAGAGCATGTCCAGGTCGAGCGCATTGAGTTTCTCCGGCCGGTTCAAAACAATTCGGGCAACCATTCCGTCCACTTGCAAAAGGACTTTCCCCGGGGAGTTCATCATTGGCCTTTCAGTTTCCTAACGAGTTGGTTAGCAGCCCGGCAACAAACTGCCGCCAGCGTCAAAGTCGGATTAATCCCAACACAGGTTGGAAAAGTTGCGCCGCTGAAAACGTAGACCCCGGGTGCGTCGTGCACTTCCAGGTCGCGATTTACGACGCTGGTAGCGGGATCGGTTCCCATTCTGGCGCCGCCAAAATCGTGACTGCTGCCAACACCGGTAAAGCTGGCGCCGCGCCAGGTCTTGGTTGCGCCCATCGCTCGCAAGATCTCTTCCGATTTACGTTCCATCCAATCGGCGAGCTTGCGCTCGTTCTCATGCAGATCATAAGTGATGCGCAAAACCGGCAGCCCTAGACCGCTCTTGTCTCGATGGATCGGATCGAGATCAACGTAATTGGTGAAATAGGCGAGCGCGTCCGGTTGGATTCGGACGACACCAAAATGCTGCCACTGTTTGATGTGGTTGCGATAGGAGCGCCCCCAGCTGCTGACATCGGGTGGAAGCGCTTCTCGACTGATCTGAATGGGAAGGAATTGTTGTTCAGCGCCCAGCGTGGCCCCGCCAATAAACCCTTCCTTCAGGGAATCGAACCCGGTCGATAGAAAATCGTCGAGGACGACCCCTTGGGCCGCAGGTCCAGTGTGCCGATTAAAGATGGTGCTCGGAAAAAAGCCATCAACATGAGCGAACATTTTCGTCATGAAGTAACGCCCCAGTTGGCCACGTTGGTTACCAATGCCGGTTCGATGTTTAGCACTTCCGGACAAGAACATGAGCCGGATATTCTCAAAGGTGTACGCGCCGAGAATCACCGTCCGAGCCTTTTGAACCTGGTGGCGACCTAACGCATCGACATATTCCACACCCGCCGCCTGGCCGTTTTCATCCGTCAATATTTTGACCACGCGGCATCCGGTTCGCAGATCGAAGTTTCCGGTTGCCAATGCCTGAGGAACGCAATCAAGGGACGGATCCCATTTGTCTCCCGTGTACGAACCGAACCCGTTGCTCCAGGCGGTGTTATTGGTTGCCGGCCGGCCGTTAAAAGGAACGGTGTTCACGCCGGCTGCTACCGGATGGGGATGAAGGCCGAGAGACCGAGTCGCGCGACCGAAAAATTCTCCGAGCCGAAATGGCCGGGTTGGCGGCATCGGTAGTGGGCGGCTCCGTTTGACGAAAGGATTGGTCTCGTCGCCCGCGATCCCGATGGCGTGCTCAAGATCGGAGTAGAACGGTTCCAGTTCCTCGTAGGAGAGCGGCCAATCCGCGAGCGCGCACCCTTCCGGTAATGCCTTAACGCCCCATCGCTCCTCGACATGGCTTCGCATACGAAAATGGTGCGAATGAAAACGGCGCATCCAGGCTCCGTAATGAATGATCGAGCCGCCGACACTGTTCATCATCCTGCCCAGAGAAAAAGTAGCCTCCCGAGTCGCCTCCCCGCCGTTTCGCCGCCATCGCGGAATTTCGGCGCCGAACTTCGGCCCCATCGTCGCCCGGCAATAGTACGCCGCTCCGAGCTCGTCAGGGAGATAGTCGGCTCCACCGCGGAACGGTCCCGGCTCGAAACCGATCACTTTCAGGCCGGCCTCAGCCAGGATTGGCGCAACGATCGAGTTCATTGAGCCGACGCCCACCAGGATCGCATCGACCTCTTTGGCCGATGGAGCTTGTCCCCTCAAAGGGTCGAATCCGGGGATATCGCGGGGGGGGATTTGCCAAGCGGTTCCGAGGTCGGATAGGGATTGGTAGCGGCCTCCTTTATCGGCGGCGCTCTCCATCAGGTTTTCTTCTGCGGAATTTTCAAGCCAAACCCCGGGATGTTTTATAAGTTTCCAGCCGGATTTTTCTTTGTTGCCGCCATAAACCGGATCGGCAAACAACCCCTCCTGAAGGTGGGCTCGCAGTAAATTGAAAAACTCGTTAGCTGAGAAATCGGGACAGGAGACGAGCTTGTTTTTTTCGAGTGCTTCAATGACTCGGTCTTGTTGTTCAGGGCTGGCGGCGCGGAACGATTTACTCGATCGTGCCTGCATCTCGCGATCAAGCGCTGCTAACCCCATTCTATAAGCGGTCTGCAGATGCGCATAGGCCCCGCTAAGCGCTTTGTCGACGTAGTCGGTGACGCCGACTTCCGCCGCACCAGGCCCGTCGTCATCTGCGGGGAACATGCGTTCAAAAACCGCATCCAGAGTCGCTGCTACCTGCGGACTAAAGGTTACTCGTTCCGGGGGAGTCTGGTTCATGTTAGACGTGTTGATAGAGGACGACTGGTAGGGCGAGGCTCCCGAAGAACCAAAGTGCTGGGTCAAGGCCAGAGCGTTCGATCGGTAACGCCGCGTATATCGCCGTTTGACTCGCCGAGCCGTGGCCCATGGTTCGGTATCGCCCAAGACAGATTTTTTCTGGCCAATCGTTTGCCAGGAGGTGGTAGCGAATAGTGCGGTTATGGCAGGTCCTGGGTGACCGGCTCGGCGCGCCTATCGATGCAATCGAACAAAGGGAGCTCGAGGGTAGGCCGCCCTGGCAGAACCTCGGGTTGCTCGGGAGCCTCGCCCTACCAGTCATGGGTTCAGGCCTTTCTTTGCTCGGTCTTGCAACCGCAGCCCGAGCTTCTTGGGTTCGAAAAGCTTAGCGTCCATCGTCTTTAGCTTAGGACTAACTCGCAAAGTGGTGTCTGCCTGGTTCAAAACATCCCGTTTCAGATCGATACCGGGTGCGATTTCGATGACGGTTAACCCGTCAGGTTCGAGGCTGAGTACCGCTCTTTCGGTTACAAACAGCACGTGCTGGCCGTTCTGCTTGGCTCGCTTACCGCTGAACGTCACGTGTTCAACCTGTTCTACAAATTTTCGGCTTTTGCCTTCTTTCCGGATCCTTAGTTGGCCGGCTTCGATCTGTTGATCCAGACCGCCGGCAGTGAAATAGCCGCAAAAAACGATGGCCCGGGCCCGAGCTGTAATATCGATAAATCCTCCCGCGCCGGCGGTAACGTGTGGCCGGGACGCCAGGCGGGAGACGTTTACATTTCCCTCACGGTCAACCTGCAGAAAAGAAAGATAACTTCGATCAAACCCGCCACCCTGAAAATAGGTGAATTGGTCGGGTGACGCCATAATCGCATCGGCGTTTGAGGCGCAGCCGAAAGCGAATCCGAGAAGCGGCATACCGCCCACTGGACCTTGCTCGATCACCCAAGTCACTTCGCCGTGAAGCTTTTCTTCCAGCAAAATGCGGGGCACTAAGGCGGAGATACCGAACCCGAGATTGACAGCGTCATCTTGAACGAGCTCTATCGCGGCGCGACGGGCGATCACTTTGTCGAGTCCCCATTCAACCTCTTTGAAACTGCTTTCCGGTCGAAAGATCTCGCCGCTGATCGCTGGGTCGTAAACCGTTTGTGTAGTCTGTTTCTGCTCCGGATCGACTACTACATAGTCCACTAGCATGCCGGGGATCCGGACATCTTGTGGTTTCAAAGTTCCTTTCGCGGCCAGACGTTTTACTTGAGCGATGACAATCCCTCCGGCGTTCCGGGCAGCGATGGCCAAATCGAGTGCCCCGAGGTAGGCTCCTTCGTTCTCCATCGAGATATTCCCGCGTTCGTCGGCCGTGGTTCCCCGGATGATGGCGACCTCAGGAGAGATGGCCGGATAGAATAGCCATTCGTCACCGCGAAACTCTGTGACCTCGACGTAGTCTTTCGGCGTTGATTGATTCATGGCTCCTCCTTGGAGCCGAGGATCAACGAAGGTGTTCAGCCCGACTTTACTAAGGATTCCCGGCCGGCCGGCGGCGGCTTCCCGGTGCATGTGAAAGATGATCCCGCTCGGCAGGTTGTAGGCTTCGATGCGGTCCTGAATGATCAGTTTCCAGATCTCCGGAGAAGGCATCGAACTGGGACCGCTGGGAAAAGAACCCGCTACTACGCGTTTCAATAAGCCCGGTTGCGCCAAATGGTCGATCCCGGCGATCCCGTACATATCGCCGGCAGCGATCGGATGGATCGAGGTGAGCTGGCGCGGGCGACCTGTTTGCCGGAAATGGTCGCCGATGGCTTTCAGGGTCGCGTCTGGGCAAGCCAATCCGCTGGAGGAGCTGACCGACATCACGGCGTTGTCGGGGATCAGTGGGCCGACTTCTGCGAATGAGATGAAACGAGCGCGGGGCATTTGGGGGAGGAGTTCAGGAGTTCGAGGAGTACAAGGAGATCGGAGGTCTGGGGAATTGAATGGGGTTGGCGGGGTGGCTGGGATAGGACTTATGGGACCTATGGGACTGATATGACTGATGGACGTGGGTATGGCGGGAGCGCGGAAGTGCTAGGGAGTTAGGAGTATTTTACCGGGGTGCGTTGGCCGGTTTTGGTGGATTCGAGGACAGCTAAGGCGACGGCCAAGGAACGGATGCCGTCTTCACCGGTGGCAAAAGGTTGGCCTTGGCCGCGGACGGCGCTGTTAAAGTGGCGAACGATGTGCGCGTAAAGGTCTTCTCTTGGGCCGAGGGTGACTTCCGACTGAACGCCGTCTCGGGAGAGGAAAACATCGCCGACTGGTTCCTGAGTCATAACATTTCTCGCGATCAATGAGCCTTCGGTTCCGTGAACCTCGGCGCCGGTTTGAGCGTGTTTGATCGTGAAAGCATCATGGAACATCGCGAGTGTCCCGTTCCGGAAATACATCACCCCCATCACGGCATCCTCCAGGTTCCCTTGGCCCAGGCCCTGTTGGGCGGAGCGAGCTACGACATCTTCAACGTCGTCATCCAAAAGAAAATGTAGGGTGTCGGCATCATGAACCGTGATATCCAGTATCACGCCGCCGCCGGCTTCGGGACGGCTGATCCGCCATCCTTGTAGTCGCGGTGGCAGATAGACGGCATGAAATATTCGGGCGGCCAACGGTTTACCGATCACACCGTCTTTAATCAGCTGCCGCATGGTGCGATGCGTGACGGCATTGCGAAGATGATGGTTGGTGCCAAAGACAATCCCTTGCTCTTTCGCGGTCCTAACCATGGCCAGAGCGTCATCGAGGTTTAAAGCCAGCGGTTTATCCGACAAAATGTGTTTCCCGGCTTTCGCGGCAGCAATGGCCTGTTGTGCGTGGAGCTCGTTGGTTGTGCTGATATAAACAACATCGATTTCCGGGTCTTGTAGAACGCTTTCCAGCTCGTGGTAAGCCTTGGGAATGCCGTTTTCTCCCGCATACGTCTTCGCACGTTCAGCATCGCTGCTGAGCACTGCCGCCACCCGACAATCCGGCAGCGATTGAACGGCTGGAATCATGCGAGTCTTGGCGATGTCACTCGCGCCGATGAAGCCCCAGTTTAGGGGGGGTGGGTTTGTCATGGGAGGGGGAGGTGATTTGGTGACTAGTGACTAGTGATTAGTGATTAGTGATTAGTGATTAGTGATTGGTGATTGGTGTCCCGGCGGTGGCTTCTGCTATTGGCTATTGGCTATTCGGCGGCGCCGCCCCGGTTGATTGCCGCACAACGAGGCGTGGCGTTAGGATGACTTGGCGCAGTGGCGACCTTGGTTCCTGGATCCGGTGTAAGAGGAGATCGGCGGCGGCTTCGCCGAGTTTGGCTGGGCTCGTGTCGACAGTGGTCAGACCCCCAAAATGGGCGTCTGCGATGTTGTTGAACCCGACAATGGAGAAGTCTTTGCCAGGTGCTTTGCCTTGGTTACGGAGCGCCTCGATTGACCCGAGCGCTACGACATCATTAAAACAGATGGCGGCGGTTGGAGTAGGAGAAAGACCCAGCGCTTTCACTAATCCTTGGAACCCTCCTTTGCGATTGGGTGACTGCTCGATCACCAGATCTTCGCGATAAGGAATCCCATTCTTTTCCAAGCCTTGCTGATAACCGAGAAACCGTTGCTGAGCAGACGAGAGCTGAGCCGGACCTCCGATAAATGCGATGTGACGGTGGCCGAGCGCGGTAAGATGCTCGATCGCTAGTTCCGAGCCGGCAACATTGTCGACGCCGGCATAATCGACGCCATTCAATGGCCGGGTGAACGCGACCACCGGAGGCAAGCGGCCTTCGAGCGTATTGGTTCCACCAGCTGCGCTTTGGGTTGGACAGATCAAGATCCCGTCAGCCGGATATTCCGACATCGATCGCAGCAAGCGTTGCTGCTTTTCCGGGTTTTCAGAGGTATTGCCAAGGATAGTGACCAGCCCCGCTGAGCCCAGCCAGTCTTCAATAGCAACGATGGTTTCGGCGAAGAACGGATTGGTGATATCCGAAACAATCAGCCCGATAGCATGGGAGCGCTGGGTGCGCAGACTAGCGGCGCCGCGATGATAGACATACCGGAGCCGATCGATTGATTGGAGCACGCGTTTCCTGGTGGAGGGAGCGACGGAGGGAACATTGCGAAGAACTAGGGAGACGGTGGCGCGGGAGACACCGGCATCAGAAGCGATATCGAGAAGGGTAACGCGACTCTGGGGAGAAGTATCGAGCATGATTAGATCGATCTAGCTAAAACCTGCCTAGAGTTTGTTGTCTACCAGGAGAGATTTCATTAGATCGATCTAATCGTAGCCGCCGATTTCTCTTTGTCAAATCGTGCAAATTGTCTTGACGAACAGCCTTCACTACCGGCTCAGTCAGGTATATCTATTTCCTACTTATTTGATCGCCATGCCTCCCTCAGGTCTCATTCGCAACTATGCACCCATCCGCCATCAGGAAGACAGACGATGTTACTGGACGGAACGCTCAAACCAGCGCGCCGCAGTCTGAATTGATGAAAGAACCGATTATCAAGACCGCCCGCTATTTATTGGTTGAGCTGGCCATGTATGCGGTGCTGGCGGTGATTTACTTTGCCTTGGTTCTTCGGTTCTTGGGTCCCTGGCTGGATGGGCTGTTTCTCCAGCAGCGGACCTATTATGTCGTCGTTTGTATTCTCACGATGGTCGGGCAGGCAATCGCTCTCGAACGATTGCTAGCTGCGCTCAGCTACCTGGTTCGACGGGGCAAGAAATAGAAACATGTTCTTCCCTATCTCCGGCGTTCACATCAACCCGTTTCTGCTCGGTATCTTAGGATTCATCATTGGGATACTGGGCGGATTCTTCGGAGTTGGCGGTAGTTTTATCTCCGGCCCGTCTCTGTTCAGTTTGGGGATGCCCTATAACTTTGTGGTGGGAACCGATTTGATCCACATCGTGGGTAAATCAATCGTCGCAGCTCGCCAACATCGGATCCTCGGTAACATCGATCTCAAGCTGGCGCTGGTGATGGTGATCGGGACATTGGTTGGGTCCGAAATGGGAGTGGACGCAATCGAAGCGTTAAAGAAATCGGGGGCAGTCAATCTAGTGGTTGGTTTGACCGCTATCGTTATGTTCGCGGGGATCTCGATCTTCGGCGCCTGGGAAAGTTGGCTGGCGCTAAAGAAGCACCGAAATGGCGTCGCTGATGGTGGCGGTCCTAAGAAAGATGTTCTGGCGTTCGACCGATTAGCCAAGGCCTTTCAGGGACTCGCTTTGGCGCCAAGGATCAAGTTGCAGCAGTCCGGAATCGTGAGGATTTCGATGTGGTCGATTGTTTTGGTTTCTTTAGTCGGAGGTTTCTTCAGCGGCTTTCTCGGAGGCGGGGCCGGCTATATCCGGATGCCGGCGATGGTTTATCTTCTCGGTATTCCTACCCATATCGCGGTGGGCACCGACCTGTTTGAAATCATCATCTCGGCTGGTTATGGCGCCGCCCGGCACGCCATGAACGGCAATGTCGACATTCTGGTGGCGTTGGTAATGCACACGGGGGCTGCCGCCGGCGCCCAACTTGGGGCTAAATTGACCCAATATTTCAGCGGGCCTTGGATTCGGCTGGCATTTGCTCCCTTGCCTCTATTGGGCGCGATCCTGGTGGCAAATGCCCTGATTACAGGCCACCATTCCTAACCGAGCACTCGATGAGAATTCTGCTTTGCTCTGAAGGCACTGAGCGATCTGGTAACGCGGTTCAGCTTTGCTTGAAGCTCGCCTCTGCTACCAAGTCCGAAGTGACTATTTTCGGGGTGACTGAGATTGCAGCCGATGAGATCTCCTTACTGGAAGCGCTTCGGCAAACGGAACATGTTTTTTTGGCCGAGGGAGTTAATGTCGAGATTCTCTCTAAACATGGCGATCCGAGTTCTGAGATCGAGAAGCGAGCGGTTCAAGGTAACTACGATTTGATTGTCATTGGCGGTGAAGCTAAGCACGGCGGCGAGGTGTCCGTGCTTTCTCAAAAGGCGTACGAGATTATCGAGGTACTGGTCCGTCCGGTTCTGGTGGTGCCGGTGCCGCGTCCGGAAATTCGCCGGATTCTGATTTGCAGTGGCGGCGCCACCTACATTGAGACCGCCGTAAGACTGGTTATTGCTTTAGCCCGGGACTTGGGCGCCTCGGTCACGCTTTTTAATGTTTTTCCTGAACCTCCGGTCGTGATCTCCGATCGGCTGGCGCCTGAGGTCGATGTCGCCGCCCTGCTGGCGTCCAACTCAGTGCTCGGACAGAATCTGCGGACCGAAAAGGAGATGATCGAAGCGGCCGGGGTCCCAACCGATGTCCGCGTCCGGTCTGGCTTGGTCGATGCAGAGATCGCCGCCGAGATTGAAGCCGGCGATTATGATCTGGTGGTGCTGGGATCGAAGCCGAGCCGGGATGTATTTAGCGATTATCTGCTCGGCAATATGACCCGGCGGTTGGTGAATTGGGTCTCGCGTCCAGTATTGGTAGTAGCATCGGAAGCCCGGAAGCCCCGATCTTGGCTGGAACGAATCACCGGCCGTTCAGCGGAGGATTGAGCAATTTGCAATTCGCCCCTAGCGATTGAGATTTGCAGTTGTGAGTCAGACTGTTCGTCCGGCTGAAACGATGGGTGAGCCACCGGCTGGGTTTGAAGAACCGGTCACAGCGCCAGTGATAGCGTCCTGGATATTAGCGGCTTTAGCGCTGTTGGCCATTGTGGTTCTGCATTTAGTGTCGGCGTTGTTGGGTGCTTTTTTGGTCTACGAGCTGATCGGGCTCATCGCGCCGCTCATCGAACGGCATTTGATCAATCGTTGGTCACGCGGATTCGCCGCCGTTAGTCTGGCAATCCTGACTATTGCGGTCGTGACGGGAGCAATTGCGGGTACCGTTGCGTTTTTGAGGAGCGATGCCGGCAGCCCTCAGATCTTCTCGGAAAGACTACAGCACATCTTGACCGATGCCCGAGGTAAGCTCCCGCCTGCCGTCCAAGAATATTTGCCCGGTACGGTCGATGATCTGCGGACCTTTGTTTCCAGCTGGCTCGACCAACATTCCCGCGAGGTGCAAAACTTTGGCAAAGAGACACTACATCTTTTCGTGCGCGGGTTCATCGGCATGGTGATCGGTGCGCTGGTGTCCCTGTTTCAAATCGCGCCGGGCAAGCTGCAACGACCGCTGGCGGCGGCCGTGATTGAGAGAGTCTCACGATTTGCTGAGGCCTTCCGCCATATCGTCTTTGCCCAGATCCGGATCTCGGCCATCAACACCGTGTTGACCGCGATCTTCTTACTGATCTTGCTACCGTCGCTCGCGATCAATCTTCCGCTATCAAAGGTTCTGGTGGTGGTGACGTTCTTTTGCGGACTGCTCCCGATCTTCGGCAACGTTGTGTCGAACCTGTTTATCGTGGTCGCAGGTTTGTCGGTTTCCCCTTTGGCGGCGTTGATCTCCATGATCTTTCTCGTCGTCATCCATAAGCTTGAGTATTTCTTGAACGCCAGGATCGTCGGTTCCGAGATAAAAGCCCGCCCATGGGAGATCATGATTGCAATCCTCTTTATGGAAGCCGCATTCGGGTTTAGCGGCCTCGCGGTGGCGCCGATCTACTATGCGTATTTGAAGCAGGAGCTGGGTGATAGAAGGCTGGTTTAGGAAAAGGAGTTCAGGAGTTCAGAATGTCGGACTCCATGCGTGCTCGGCGAAAATGTGATCGTCGAGTTTGTGGCGCAGAAGATTTAATTCGGCCCGATTTCCGCGAAGGACGTTACTTGCGCTTGCAACCTCGTCGAATTCCCGAATCCGCCTGACCGCCCAAGTGCTGAACTCCTTTTAGAAGGCATTTGCTTGCGCTTGGCAGCTCCTTGAATTCCTATATTCCCCTGACCGCCGAACTTCTGCACTCCTGCACTCCTGAACTCCTGAACTCCTGAACTCCTCCCCCTATGCTTCTCACCTCCGGACTTCGCAACGATTTTGAAGTTTACGACGAACGTTTTTTATATCTGACCCTCCCGAATTGTTGGGTGGAGCGGCTTTGCCAAGGTTGTCTCTGGGCTGAAGGGCCGGTTTATTTTGCCGACGGGGATTATCTGGTTTGGAGTGATATTCCGAATAACCGGATGATGCGATGGGCAGGAGAGCAGGCGAGCGTTTTCCGGGCGCCTTCGAACAACAGCAACGGCAATACTCGGGACCGGCAAGGCCGGCTCATCACCTGTGAACACGGGACACGCCGAGTGACACGCATGGAACCAGATGGCTCTATCACTGTTTTGGTGGATCACTTCGGTGAGCACCGCTTGAACTCGCCAAACGATGTGGTCGTGAAATCCGATGACTCGATCTGGTTTACCGATCCGTCGTACGGAATCTTGAGCGACTACGAAGGACATGTCGAAGAAAGCGAATACGGCGGCTGCTACGTGTTTCGCCTGGATCCAAAGACTCGCGAGCTCACGGTTGTATCGAAAGATTTTAATAAGCCGAATGGGATCGCTTTTTCTCCGGACGAATCGCTGCTTTATATCGCGGATACCGGTATATCCCACAAAATCAATGGAGAACGTCACATACGGGTTTTGCCGGTTACAGCCGACGGCAAGGGCTTAGGTACTGGCAAGGTTTTCGCAGAAATTTCTCCGGGCGCAGCGGATGGGTTGCGTTTGGATACGCAGGGCAACGTGTGGACTAGCGCCGGCGATGGAGTGCACTGTTTTGATCCAAACGCGGTATTGCTCGGAAAGATCAAGGTACCCGAATCAGTCTCAAATGTGACTTTCGGAGGACCGAAACGGAACCGGTTGTTTATCACCGGCACTACGTCGTTGTACGCGGTGTACGTGGGGGCAAACGGAGCGCAGACGCCCTAAGAGCGAATGGGCGAGTGGGCGAGTGGGCGAATCGGCGAACATGGCCATCGGCCAAACGTTAGGCGAAAACAGTTCAGGGGTTGCGGCTCAAAACCGGCGGGATTGATCCGTTTGAAAGTAGGTCTATCCTCGGCGCGCCGAGTTTTTCGCCCTTGTGATGGGCGATATCGCACCGTCCGCCGAATCACGCCCAATCGCCCAATCGCCCAATCGCCCATTCGCCCATTCGCCCATTCGCCCAATCGCCCAATCGCCCAATCGCCCATTCGCCCATTCGCCCATTCGCCCATTCGCCCATTCGCCCATTCGCCCATTCGCCCATTCGCCCATTCGCCGGTGCGCCCATTCGCAGCCACGCTGATCCATGTTAGAGTCAAGAAGCTTATGAACGAGGAACCAAGGGTTATCCGGTTGCATGCAGCGGACGATGTAGTGATCGCGGTTAATCCGATCGAGTCTGGAACCTGGCTCGAAAGTGCCGGGCTGCGAGCGATCAATCATATTCCGGCCGGACACAAGCTGGCGGTACGAGCCATCGAGCAGGGAGATCCGGTCAGGAGATACAATCAAGTGATCGGGTTTGCGGCCAAGCCGATCGCGGCGGGAGAGCATGTTCATGTCCAGAACTTGGCCATGCACGATTTTGCCCGCGATTACGCTTTTTGTGCAGATCGGAAGCCGGCTTCGACCAACGTCCCAGAGGTTTTCTTTAACGGAATCGTTCGCTCGCCGGGCCGGGTGGCGACCCGGAATTACGTGGGGATCATCTCGACGGTTAATTGCTCCGCGACGGTGTCGAAGAAAATCGCGGAGATTCTTAATCATGAGGTATTGCCGGCTTATCCGAATGTGGATGGAGCTGTCGCGCTGACGCATTCGACCGGTTGCGGAATGGCTGATGAAGGGGAAGGGATTACGTTTCTGCAGCGGACGCTGGCCGGTTATGCCCGTCACGTAAACTTTGGCGGTGTGCTGATTATCGGCTTGGGCTGCGAGGTCAATCAGATCGGCACGTTATTGCACACCCAAGGATTGGAACGCGGAGTGAAATTGGCGACCATGACGATTCAGGATAGCGGCGGGACCGTGAAAGCGATTCAACGCGGAGTCGCCCTGATCAAGGAGATGTTGCCTGAAGTAAATCAGGTTGTGCGCGAACCAGTTTCAGCCCGCCATTTGATGGTGGCCTTGCAGTGCGGTGGGTCGGACGGGTATTCCGGTATCAGCGCGAATCCGGCACTGGGGGCTGCGGTTGATTTGTTAGTAGAAGCGGGCGGAACTGCGATTCTCTCTGAAACTCCGGAAATCTATGGAGCTGAACATCTCCTCACCAGGCGAGCGATCTCGCCAGAGGTAGGTGAGAAACTGGTGGCCCGAATTAAATGGTGGGAGTCTTACACCGCCCGGAACAACGCGGAAATGAACAACAATCCTTCTCCTGGCAATAAGCTGGGCGGCCTTTCTACGATCTTGGAGAAATCGCTAGGAGCGGTCGCCAAAGGCGGTACCACAAATCTAATTGATGTTTATGAATATGCGGAGCCGGTTACCGGCCACGGTCTGGTTTTTATGGACACTCCGGGCCATGATCCGGTGGCGGCAACCGGCCAAGTCGCGGGCGGAGCAAACCTGATCTGTTTCACGACTGGACGCGGGTCAGTGTACGGATGTAAACCGGCGCCCTCTTTGAAATTGGCGACGAATACCGGTCTTTATCAGCGGATGTCAGACGACATGGATGTGAACTGCGGCGAGATCCTTGACGGAACGGCTTCGTTGCAGGAAGTCGGGAAGCGTATTTTCCAATTGATGCTCGAGACCGCTTCCGGCCGAAAATCGCTTTCTGAAGAGCACGGCTTCGGTGACGAAGAATTCGCGCCGTGGATGCTCGGGGCAGTGATGTGAAGAAGAATTGGTAGGGCGAGGCTCCCGAATCGCCCAGGATTTTCGCAGCGCGAGCCGGTGTTGTTTAAGGATACGACGCGTAACACCGATGCGCCGCCGAGCCGGGCCCATGACTCGCCTCCGTAGGTGGGCGTCTTGGATTCGACGGCTCGGCGGTTAAAATGATGCGGCGTGAGTTTGGGCGCGGGTTGCGATTGACCGGGCGAGACCTTTTCGGTTGCAGAGGAGCCTCGCCCTACCGACGCTCCTGAATTCTACTCTTATGAACCTAGTTCAATTTAAAGATTCGCGTGGCGATCGTCGGGTGGGTGTTCCTAGTGAAGACAGAAGCCGGCTCCGCATATTGAATGAGTTCGGGTCGGCCTACGATTTAGTGTTTGGCGCGTTAAAAGCGGGGCGCACCCTGGCAGATTTTGCTTCGACGCTTTTATCTGAGCGATCAGAGCGGTACGAGGACGTGGTCCGGGAAGGACGACTGCTCGTACCTTTGGATCATCCTGATCCGAGCCGGTGCTGGGTTTCTCTGACCGGGTTGACCCATCTGGGAAGCGCTAAATCTCGGGATGCGATGCATGCCAAATTGGCTGCCGATCCAGATCAGTTGACGGATTCGATGAAGATGTTTCGCCTCGGGTACGAAGGCGGCAGGCCGGCGCCGGGAAAGATCGGGGTGGCGCCGGAATGGGCTTTCAAAGGGGATGGCCAATGTTTAGTTGCTCCGGAACAACCGATCATGTCGCCGGCATTCGCGGGTGACGGTGGCGAAGAAGCTGAGGTAGCCGGCTTGTACGTGATCGATGCGCAAGGTGCACCGGTGCGGGTTGGCTTCTGTCTTGGTAACGAGCTTTCGGATCATGTCACCGAGCGGCAAAATTATCTTTATCTGGCGCATTCAAAGCTGCGCGAATGCTCGATCGGCCCGGAGCTCTTTCTAGGAGAGCTACCGTCGAACTTATCTGGGACGGTTCGCATTCTTAGAAATGGGAAACCGGTCTGGAGCGGCAGTGTAATCAGCGGTGAAGAGAACATGACTCACACCATCGCGAACCTGGAACATCATCATTTCAAATATCGGATGTTCCGGCGCCCTGGCGATGTTCATGTCCATTTCTTCGGCGCCAGTATTCTCAGCTGCCAAGACGGCATTCGCGCTGAACCAAACGACGTCGTTGAAATCGAGTGCGAACCCTTCGGACGCCCCCTGCGAAACCCACTAGCCTGGGCGAGCGAGGAAGGATTAGTCAGGGTCCGCGAGATTTGAATAGCCGCAAGCACCTAGGATCCAAGCCGAGAATGGAATAGCCGCAAAAGATCGCAAAAAACGCAAAAAAAAGGCGTAGAGGGAACTTTATCAGGGGCGAAATGGGTGCTGACTCATTGCGTATTTTTGGATCTGGAATTTATAGCTGCCGAAGTTCAGTAAAAGACCGTGCTCTTTTCGAGATGAGCGGAGATAGCCCAATACTTGGGCTACGTGTTCTTGAATCAGAGTTCGACAGGCTTTGAGTTCCGCGATCAAGAAGTCTTCGATCAGCAAATCGACGAAGTATTCTCCAATGGGCGTTTCGTCTTCGTCGAAGACTTCGATCGGGTACTGCTGCTCGACTTTTAGTCCTGCTTTGCTGAGGCGATGCGCTAACGCGTTCTCGTAGACCTTTTCCAGGTGGCCATGACCATGGTAGCGATGAATTGCATACGCGGTTTCCCGCACGGTATCGCAAAGTTCGTTGACGCTGTTCATAGCAAAATTTTGATTCGTTTTGATCTCTTCGAACGCACATATTCCACGAACAAATCAAATACTCAAACATAATATTTAAGTGTTACTATATTCTGATTAGGCCACCAGTTTTCGATTTCGACCTTTCAAATCGTCTCTTTTTTGCGTTTTTTGCGTTCTTTTGCGGCTATTCCGTCTTCGGTTAGAGTTGTAGACCTATGGATCAGAAGGCTATCAAAGCGGAATTGGATGAGCTGTTGGCGTCGGCTGGGGAAAGTAAGATCCCGCCGGCGGTGGAGCGAGCGGCGTTGCTGAGGCGGATGGGCGAGGAGATTGATGGGATCGGAGAGGAACTGTTGACGGTTTGCTCCGAGGAAACGGGACTCGGCCGGGACCGATTGGCCGGCGAACGGGCTCGTACAGTGAACCAGTTACGCTTGTTCGCAGATCTGATCGAAGAAGGATCCTGGCTTGACGCCCGCATCGATACGGCTCAGCCCGATCGGAAGCCCGTTCCGAAACCGGATGTGCGCCGCATGTTGGAACCGCTTGGACCGGTTGGCGTATTTGCCGCCAGCAATTTTCCCTTCGCGTTTTCGGTTGCCGGCGGAGATACCGCTTCTGCTCTGGCGGCAGGTTGTCCGGTGATCGTGAAAGCGCATCCTGGTCATCCGCGGACCGCGGCCCTGGTTGGTGACGCGATCAAACGAGCGGTGACGAAATCCGGAGTCGATGCTGGAATATTCGGTCTACTCAGTAACCAAAGCATTGAGATTGGTGTGGCATTGGTTCGGCATCAAGCGATTAAAGCAATCGGGTTCACCGGTTCGTTTGGGGGCGGCAAAGCTTTGCTAGAGGCCGCTTCCGCCAGGGAAGAGCCGATCCCGGTCTTTGCTGAAATGGGAAGTCTAAACCCGGTATTCATCCTACCGCATGCGCTGGCTGCCAGGGGCGACCAAATCGCTCAGGGACTAGCGGATTCGGTGGCGCTGGGCGTTGGGCAATTTTGTACAAAACCCGGGTTCATTGCCGGTCTGGCAGGTAACGAGCTCGAAGCGCTGGCGAGCCAGTTAGGCAACTTGCTTTCGAAGAAACCGGCTGGGCGCATGTTGACCGAGGGAATCTCGGCCCGGTTCAAGAAGTTGGTCGAGGAACGTCGCGCTTTCATTTCAGCAGAAGGTGGCGCCGTCTTTCTAGTAACCGATCTGCAGACCTTCGAAGATGTGCCTGAGCTGCACGAAGAGGTCTTTGGTCCGGCCACCTTGCTGGTGAGATGCTCTGGCGAAGCCGATTTAATGAGGTTCGCACGAATACTCAACGGTCAATTGACTGCTACCTTGCACGCTGATGATGAGGATATGGCGCTGGCGGGTAAACTGGCTGAGATTCTGCGCGGGAAAGCAGGCCGGGTAATATGGAATGGTTATCCGACCGGGGTCGAGGTTTGCCCGGCTATGCATCATGGCGGACCTTACCCAGCGACCAGCGATTCTCGATTCACGTCAGTTGGGACCGCTGCGATTCAGCGATTTGTGCGTCCGGTCTGTTACCAGAGTTTTCCAAAGGCGTTGTTGCCCGTCGAGCTCCAGAACCCCAACGGTAGAGGTATCTGGCGGACGGTAAATGGCAAGCTAACTAAGGAAGATGTCGCCTAACCGAGAATGAAGGCTGAGGAGTTGTTGTCGGAGTTGGAGGCCGCGCCGGTAGTCGCGATTTTGAGGCGGCCTCGCGTTGAGGTGGAGTTATCGGTACGGGCGCTGCTGGAAGCCGGCGTTCGTTTTATCGAGATAACAGTCGATTCTCCCGAGTGCTTGCCGTTCTTGGAATCCGGCGCCGGCAAGTTCAAAGGCGCTGTGATCGGGGCTGGCACGGTAACAACGCCTGAGCTGGCGGACCAAGCGATTCAAGCCGGCGCGCGTTTCCTGGTGACGCCGAACTATAGCCCGGAGGTGATCCGCATCGCCCGGGCGCATGAGATACCGATTTTTCCCGGGGCTATGACGCCCACTGAAATTTTTTCCGCTTATCAGGCAGGTGGAGATGTTATCAAGGTGTTCCCTGCTGCGACTTTGGGCAGTGCTTATTTTAAAGAACTTCGAGGACCTTTCCCTGGAATCCCGTTGATGGCCACAGGGGGGATCACCGTCGACAACGCTGCCGATTTTTTTGCGGCTGGTGCGACCGCATTGGGGGTGGGAAGCACGTTGAATTTGAAAGATGGGACACCGGGGTCGATCGCCGCGTGTCAGGAATCTGCGCGCAAATTGTTGGCGGCGAAGCGAGGTTGAGGATCGATTGGCGGCGCAGCCCGGCCGGGCGGTAAATCGAATAGGACCTATGGGACCAATACGACTTATAGGTTATTCTTTTCACGGGATAGAACACAGGGCAACAAGGGCGTAACCCACGACGTCAGGCTGCTCACCACGGCCTCGCAAGCGAGGCAGCGCTCCACGGCCCTATTGATACAACGGCTCGCGCCGGATTACTCTGCTGGCAGGTCCGGCGCGCTGGACGCGGTTATGGCCGGGGCGGCCGATCATTGGGTGATTGCCGAGCGTTGACCGTTCGCCTGATGATTCTCCACAGCGGCTTGTTCACGGATTCCTTGCATGAATGACTCGGTGCTGGTGCGCTTGGGAGCCACGTTCCGAGAAGCGTTTTTCTCTAGCTTGGCGGGATCGCCTTCGATCTGATCCAGGATCATATTGGCTCCATCCAGCGTTAACGAAGCCGCGGTGCCTTCGGCTGGGATCTGAGCCAACACGGTACTGACGGCTTTAAAAAGGGCCCGCCGTCCATGGATAGCGGCGGCTCGCTCGGCTGCCGAACGCTCTTCCTCGGTGCGTTTCGGGTCCTTGGCTCGGGCCAAGGCTTGTTCAGCTTGTTGTGCTTCTTTCACCGATTCGGTGAGACCGGCAGCGATCCCTAAGACTGGGATTTTACTTTCGACGGTTTGGCCAACGGATGGCTCCAAACTCGCGACTTTGTTTTCAGGATTATCAGGATTCATAGGGCGGACGGTAGTGAGTGCGAAGGCGATTGGCAAGGATAAAATAACACAAATATTATAAGTAATCATATCTAACGTCTCTAATGTTATAAATTGTGTAGATGGTGTGGAGCCGCCCAGTGCCCCCTGGGAGGGGAGCCGCTTTGTAGGATGGCAGATCTATCGGTTGGCAGCAGGCGGCTCCCGCGAACGGTACAGCGTAATACGTCTACCCTACGCCTCGGTTTTTCAGGGTGCGCTTTCCGTTGATTCGCAAACGAGCCAAAGACGATGGTTTAAGCGCTGGGCCATTCTCGGGAGCCGCCTGCTGCCAACCGATAGACCTGCCGTCCTACAAAGCGGCTCCCCTCCCAGGGGGGCGTTGGGCGGGCGAGGCCGCTGGATGTTTATTCAAATTACGGGTTGGAAACCCTTGAAAGCCTCCTTTTTCCTTGCCGGGCGACTCACTTTGTGCCACAAAGCTGTGACGATGAATCGTTCTGCCGCCGAGGAGCATTTGCGGGTTATTCGGGAGCTGATGGAGCGGGCAACCATCTACCGTGCAGTGTCGGCTCCGGCGGCGCTTTTTTGCGGGCTGACGGCTCTATTAATCTCCGGCCTGGCGTTGATCCCGGGGCCGTTGCAGCTGCTTTTTCAGCATAACTTCGTCCTCGTCTGGGTGATCGTCTGCATCTTGAGCGTCGCGGCGAATTTTTTTTTCCTGTTTCGGTCTACCGAACGGCGACAGGAACGGTTCACGTCCTATCGGTTGCAGGCGGCATCACGTGCGGTCGCACCTTCCTTTATTATTGCGATCGCTTTGACATTCTTTCTGGCTCGCGCGGCCGGGTCAGAACTCTTTATTGCGGTCTGTTGGATGGCGCTATACGGGTTGGCGCTTTTGTCGACGATGTCATTCGCACCGCGATCCATCGTCGTGCTTGGTTGGGCGTTTATCCTGACGAGTGTCGTGATTCTGTGCTTGATGACGCCCGTCTTGTTACTCGCGGGTCCCGATCATCCGCGCCTGGCGTTGGAACAGGTTGGCTACTTTGCCATGGCGGGGAGCTTTGGCCTTTACCACACCATCTATGGTGTGCTGGTCATGTTCTCCGCCCGGCAAGACGAGCATGGTTGACTTCAGCAAACTTGATCGCACGATCCACGAGAAAGGACGGCTTGCCATCATGACATTGCTAGCGACCCGACCGCGCTGGCCGTTCCAAGAACTGAAGGGAGCGCTTCAGATGAGTGACGGGAACCTAGTGACTCATTTGCGAACGCTGCATCAAGCCGGTTATGTCGCGGTTACGAAAGAGGTACTGGATCGACCGTTAACCAGTTATTCGATGACGGACCAGGGACGCGCCGCCTTCAAGCTGTATATAGAAACCCTGGAGGAAATCGTAAAACTCGGGCGGGGTTGACGAACTTTTGACCTAAAACTTTGCTCTACAAAGCTACTCAGATGAAGGTAATACTAGCTCAACATTACGGTGTTTGTTTCGGTGTCCGTGACGCGATCAAACAGGCGGAGGATCTTGCCCAGCGCGGAGAGTTAACCATTCTGGGGGAACTCGTTCATAATCCGATTGCCAAGGAACGGCTTAGCGCGTTGGGGGCTGTCGAATCGTCGCTCGAGGCGACCGTAGCGTCGACCAAGAAAGTGATGATAACGGCCCATGGGGCATCGGACCGGGCGGTGGCCACGTGGCGAGATCGCGGGCACGAGGTGATTGACGGCACTTGTCCGTTGGTTCACCAGGCCCATCACGCGTTATTTGAGCTGGCCAGGGCAGGGTTTCATCCGACGGTCATCGGCAAACGCGGTCATGTTGAAGTGCGCGGGTTGATCGGCGATTTACCCGAAGCGAGCGTGATTGAAACCGAAGCTGACATCGCATCGCTGCCGGCGTTCTCTAAGTTTGGGGTGGTGTCGCAGACTACCCAGCCGATCGATAGTGTGAACGCTTTGGTGGCGGCGCTGAGACGGGCGCGCCCCGAAGCAGCCGTAGAGTTTCGGGATACGGTTTGCCAGCCGACTAAGAACCGGCAAACCGCGCTGCGAACGTTGCTCGGCGAAGTTGAGGCGGTGGTAGTGGTTGGAGGAAGAAACAGCAACAACACCTTGCAACTCTTAGGAGCATGCCAGGCTGCCGGTAAGCGTTGTTTTCACATCGAGCGAGCCGAAGAGCTGCAGAAGAGCTGGTTCGAGGGGCTCAATCTGGTCGGAGTGACGGCAGGCACGTCGACGCTGAAAGAAACGGTGGCTTCGGTGAGAAGCTGGCTGGAAGCCCTCTAAGGTTGTAGGTCATAGGTTGTAAGTTTTAGGTTGTAAGTTGGTCGCTGGCGCGACTTGAGCCCGATCTGCAACTTAAAACTTACAACTTATAACGTATAACCTATAACTTAAGTTAGAAGTTACTGAAGACCGCAAACGGGAAACTCCCCAGCCATTTTAGGGGCACGCTGTCCTGGCCCTTGGTGAGCTTGCGGGTGCTGAGTACATCTTTCATGGCGGGCAACGATTCGTCGATCAAGAGCTGCGTGTCGCCCCAATCGAATGGTCCGTTGCTGCCTCCTAAGCGGGTTGTAAATCGCGGGACGATCACCAGAACATCTTCGTTTTCGCTGCGGCGGTGAAAGGCGACGCAACAGTCGCGTTTGGTGCCGGTCGCATACAACGACGAATAGATGCCGGTCTGAAACAAGCGAGGGGAGCGCTTTCTGAGCCGAAGAAGAAGGTTGATAATCGCGACTTTGATTGAGCCATTCTTCCAGGATGGCAGCAACGATTCGACAGCTTTGCCGACTATTTCTTCTAAGACGGTCTCGCGAACCGCGTAATCGATCGCACCTCGGTTGTCGGGGTCAACCAATCGGAGATCCCATAGTTCCGAGCCTTGGAAAAAGTCGGGGACGCCAGGACACGTCAGTTTCAGTATTGTCTGGGACAACGAGTTCAACATTCCGTGCCAGGCGATACCCTCGGTTGCCTTGGCGATTGACAGCCGAAACAAATGATCAGGCTCCAAAGTCTTGACTACGTATTGCCGGACGGCGTCCTCCCAAGTTTCGTTAGGTGAAATCCAACTGCTATTGACCTTGGCTTCCTTGATCGCTTTCAGCATGTAGCTTTGAATTCGCTCGATGTAGGCTTCGTCGGCTTCGGCGGGGGCGACCGGCCAAGTTCCTAAAAGCGTTTGGTAGTAGAGGTATTCCTCGTTGGCATTCGGGGCGATTTCACCTTCCACGTCCGATTTCGCTCCTGCCGTCAACTTTCGCCATTCCTCGAGCCAGCTTTGCCACTGGTCTGGGATCTCGCTGAGCACGGCGATGCGGGCGCGAACATCTTCGCTTCTCTTGGTGTCATGAGTGGTTAAAGCCAAGAGCGTGTTCGGCGTTGCAGCCAGCCGGAGACGGCTTCGTTCGTGAAACCGCTCCAGGGACATGCCGAATTGCTGGGGAGCACCCCCAACTTCGTTTAAAGCGGTTAACCGATTGAAGATATAATAGGCGGTATCTTCCAGGCCTTTGGCCATGATCGGGCCGGTGCTTTGTTGGAACTTATTAACAAAATCGAGTTGCAGCTTCCGGGTGGTTTCGTCCGCCAATTCGAAATTCTCTAACAGCAAAATCCCGCGCAAGAAATCAAAGATCGATCCTTCCATGGCCGCGTTTCGCCGTTTGGCGGCACGGACCGCCCGCAAAATGACGTGCCGGTCGACTTCCGAAACCCCGGTCTCAGCGTTGATGTAAGTCCGGTAGACCGGGAAGCAGGCGATGAGTTCGCTGACGACAGCGCTGAGCGAATCCAAAGTGAAATCTCGATGCATCCGGTCGCGTTCGGCGACTTCACTCAGCATATGGCTGAGGGTCTCGATATCGCTGGATAACGTGACCTCCATCACCAGTTTCTTTTTTTCGTAAATCAAGGACTCAACGTGGACATGGCGGTCGATGAACTCGCGGTAGATGCGTGAGAAGCGGTCAGCGTTACTCGAATCCACCAGCAACTGAGTGGTTTCGTAAGCGAATTCATAGCCCGTTGTGCCGTGCACCGGCCAATCGGTCCTAAGCTGCTCATCCTCCTCCAGGATCTTTTCTACGATCAAATAGCAGCCATGATCTGGGTTTGTATAGGCGGCGGTTTCTTCGTCGGTGCCGTCCTGGCATTGGTTCTGCAGGGTGGCGAGATATTTCCGGGGATCTTGCAAGCCGTCCACGTGGTCGATCCGGACGCCGGTAACACTTCCATTTCGCAACAGCTGCAAAAGTAAAAGGTGGATGGCCTCGAACACCGTCGGGTTCTCCACCTTGATGGCGGCTAGTTCGTTAACATCAAAAAACCGGCGATAGTTGATCTCCTCCGCGGCGACTCGCCAATAGCTGAGGCGGTAGGGCTGGGAATTCAGCAACGTATCGAGTGAATCGAAGGATCTGAAGTCTCCCGGTTTACCCTCTAACACGTTTAACGAGCGCTGGATAGCGTCGGCGACCTGGGGAGTCTCCGTACAGAGCCGGGAGATGCGGCGTTTGGTGACTTCTTTCTCTCGGGAACGTTCTCTCACCTTATCTTCGTGAACGTCGGTCCTGAGAGGTAAATGCTCGAGAGCAGTGATGATGCTCTCAAGCTCGAGGTACATGTCTTCTTCGCTGTAGCCTTGAAGCTTTTCCAGCGCGATCCGCAATATCTGAGGATAGGTTCTGGGGTTAAGTGGAAAGACCCAGTCGAAATACTTCACGAAGAACCCACCGTCGCGAAAGTCCAGCTGGAACTGGCCGCTCTCCAGCACCTTGCCGTATTGGTCTCCGAGCACCGGCAGCAGGACCTTATTCTGCAATTGGGGCTTAATCGGGTCCCAGTCGATATCGAAAAAAGGCGCATAAACAGAGCCGGGTCCGTTTTCCAGAACATCCATCCACCACACATTGTCGGGATCCGCGATCCCCATGTGGTTAGGAACGAAATCCGCGATGTGACCCATGCCGCGCTCCTGTAGTGCGGCGACGAAGGCATCGAAATCTGCTTGGGTGCCAAGCACCGGATTCAACTCGTTGTGATTGATCACGTCGTAGCCGTGATCGGTTGCTCCGCGAGAACGATAGAAGGGTGAACTATAGACATCGCTGATCCCGAGCTTTTCGAGGTAGGGGATGACCGCAGCTGCATCTTTGAACGTAAAGTTACGGCTGAACTGCAGCCGATAGGTCGCCGTAGGAATTCTGGGTTTAGCAGCCATCGTTCACTTTCGCCTCCATCTGTTATGCGTGCGCCACAAACACAATCGTTTCGGGCTGGATCAAAAAAAATGCTTCTTTTTTCGGGTCGTAAAAACCGGGTTGTTCGCCTCCATAGCCGGGTTCGTTAGATGAGAGCGAGAAGCTCCATGGCTGACCTCGACTGGGTTGCAGGATCGGGACATGAATATCCAAGCTGGTCTTGACCGAATTTAATTGGACAAGAATGAGAACCTCGCTGCTTTCCGGTGGCGAATACCGTAGCGCGAGCGTCTGATCCGCGACTAACTCGATTTTCCAAGTACCGCGCCGGCGATCCCTGAGCTTGGCCTGGCGAAAACGGATAAAGTCTTGGTAGAGCCGGAGGAAAGGCTGATGGTTTGGCGCCGAGATTTCGTCCCAGTGCAGCTTGGATTGAAAAAAGGTCGGTTCGGCTTGTGGATCCGGTATTCTCTCTCGCTTATCCGGATCTCGAAATGCCGAGAATTGTTCGAACTCTTTCCGGCGGCCCTTGGCGATGTTGTGGCCCAAGACGGGCTCATGATCGGTGAAATAGCAAAAAGGCGAGGAACAAGCCCATTCCTGCCCCATGAAGAGCATTGGGGTGTAGGGCGCCAAAAGACAAAGGGCGGAAGCGGCGCGATACGATTCCGCCGAAATGATCGTGTGTAACCGGTCACCAAAAGCTCGGTTCCCGACTTGGTCATGGTTGGAGATGCAGACCACGAAGTGTTCCGGCTCGATATCGATTGCTTTGGTTCCCCGAGGGATCCCATCCTTCTGCAATCGGCCGGTAAAGAGCCAACCTTCGCGGATCGTGGCCAGCAATTGTTGCGGAGTCCCCTCGAAATACCCCAAGTAGCCTTCGTTCTCCCGCGTCATCAGCGTCCGGACCACATGATGAAAATCGTCAGCCCAAACCGCATCACAACCGTAGCCGCCGGATGAACGTGCCAGGATAATGTTCCGTTCATTGCGCGGATCTTCGCAAATGACCAGGCCGCCACGGGCTTGAACTTCTTCCGTGATCTCCTGAATAACATGTTTTTTTGAGGTATCAGGGATTGCCTGGGTGGCATCTAAGCGGAACCCGTCAAAATGGAATTCTTCCCGCCAATAAATGGGATTCTCCAAGAAGAACGAACGGACCGGGCTTGCCTCGGGCCCGTCAAAATTGAATGCCAATCCCCACGGGGTGTGATGTTCGTTGTCGAAATATTTTTTCGAATAAGAGCCGAGATAGTTCCCATCGGGCCCGAGATGGTTGTAGACGACGTCAAGGATGACGGCTAACCCGGCATTGTGCGCCGCATTCACCAGGAAGCGGAGATCGTCAGGGGTACCGTATGCCTGGCAAGGAGCAAAGAGTAGGACGCCGTCATAGCCCCAATTGCGACCGCCGGGAAAGTCCGCGATCGGCATCAGTTCGATGGTGTTTACGCCTAAGCGGAGCAAATGATCGAAGTGTTCGACGACCGCTCGAAAAGTGCCGCTGCTGGTGAACGTGCCAATGTGCAGCTCGTAAATGATCAGTTCGCTTAAACGAGGCGGTGTCCATGCCTGATCGGACCAAACAAACGTGTCGGGGGTGGCGATTTGAGAAGGTCCATGAACACCGAAAGGTTGAAACCGTGACGCCGGGTCTGGCAAAAGCTGGTTATCCAACCGGTATTGATAAAGCATCCCGGCGACAGCCTCTGGATCCTCGCCGGTGTAATAGCCGTCTTGATCCCGGTTTAGAGGCAGCTCGCGGATCGGCTTTTTTTCAGCGTCCAGCAGCACGACAGAGACAGATTTCTTGTCTGTCGCCCAGGTCCTAAAGGAGACCCCGTTTTGGATCAGCTCCGCTCCCTGAGAATAACGCCGGTGTTTCAATTTTGCGTCTCTTTCTGAGTTGGCATTTTACTGGGGATCTTCCCTTCTCGAGTTGATCGGGATTCTTCATGAGCGAAAGTCTGATCACCTTCAGAAAGACGGAGAAGAGAGAGGCTTCTTTCGCTCAGCTCGATTTCTTCGCCGGCGGCAATGACGTCTGCGCCCGTAACAAAACCGGTGTCGGCAGTGGTATTGATCACGGTTTCCCACCGGATCTCTTCGCGCCCCGGTAAGATAAAGGTCAGGGGCTCGTAATGGGCATTGAAGAGGAGGATAAAAGTATCATCCCGGATTGCCTCCCCGCGAGCATCTCTTATATCAGAGGTTGTGCCGCTGAGCAGGACGCCGACGCATTTCGCAAAACCTTTTTGCCAGTCGGCCTCCTTCATCTCGGCTCCATTGGGAGAAAACCACATCAGGTCCTTTACATCTGAACCTCGGATCCTGCGCCCGGTAAAGTATCTCGGACGCCGGAATACCGGGTGTTCCCGGCGGAATTGGGTCAATTGGGCAACGAACTGGAAGAGTTGCTCTTGTTCCGGGGTCCATTGCCAGTTAAACCAACTGAGCTCGTTGTCCTGACAATAGACGTTGTTATTCCCATTCTGGGTACGCGAAAATTCGTCGCCGCCGTTTAACAAGGGAACACCTTGAGAAAGAAAGAGAGTGGCGAGGAAGTTACGTTTCTGGCGAGCCCGCAATTGATGCGTTGCAACGTTATCGGTTGGGCCTTCAACCCCGCAATTCCACGAGTTGTTATGGCTGTCTCCATCCCGATTTTCTTCACCGTTCGCCTCGTTGTGTTTATCGTTATAGGAGACCAAATCGTTCAAAGTAAAACCGTCGTGTACGGTGACAAAGTTGATGCTGGCCCGAGGAGCTTTCCCCTGGTGTTGATAGAGATCGGGGCTGCCGGTCAGCCGATAGGCCAGCTCTGCCAGCACGCCGTCATCCCCTTTCCAATAGCGGCGCACGCAATCGCGATACTTTCCATTCCATTCTGACCATGGAACGGGGAACTTGCCCACCATGTAGCCACCTTCGCCGAGGTCCCACGGTTCAGCGATCAATTTTACCTGCGATAAGATCGGATCCTGTAGCAGGATATCGAAAAATCCTGAATGTTCGTCGACCAAGTGATCTTCACGACCCAGCGCTGACGCTAGATCGAAGCGAAAACCATCGACGTGCATTTCGGTGACCCAGTACCGAAGGCTATCCATAATGAGCTGAAGCACGCGCGGGTTCTGGGTATTGGGCGTGTTACCGCAGCCTGTATAATCCATGTAATACCGCGGATCGCCGCCCACTAGCCGATAGTAGGACGCGTTGTCGACCCCTTTGAAAGAGATGGTGGGTCCAAGGTGATTTCCTTCGGCGGTGTGATTGTAAACGACGTCCAGGATGACTTCGATTCCCGCTCGGTGGAGATTTTGCACCATGGTCTTGAATTCGGTCACTTGCTGGCCGAGGAAGCCTCCGCTGGAGTAGGTGCTTTCCGGAGCGAAAAAACCAATCGTGTTGTACCCCCAGTAGTTCGTGACGCCGCGATCGATCAAGAAGCCTTCGTCGCAATGCTCATGGACCGGCAGGAGTTCGACGGCGGTGACGCCAAGCTTACTCAGATACTTGATTGCTTCGGGTGATCCAACGCCGGCGTAGGAGCCTCGCACGTCTTTGGGAATCGCTTCCCATAGTTTGGTAAATCCCCTGACGTGTACCTCGTACATGACGGTTTGGTCGAGGGGGGTGCGAAGTAATTGGTCGTTTCCCCAATCAAATGTCGGATCGATCACAATCGACTTGGGCACGGCTCCGGCATTGTCCTGGTAGTCGCGCTTCAGGTCTTCGGCCGGATTGCCCAGCGGATAACCGAACATAGCCGGCCCCCAGACCACTTTGCCGGCGATGGCTTTTGCGTAGGGATCAATCAGGACTTTCGATGCGTTGAATCGGTGCCCGGCGGGCGGATCGTACGGTCCATAAACCCGGTAGCCGTAAAGCTGGCCCGGGGTAGCCTCCGGCAGGAAGACGTGCCAGACATGATCGGTCATTTCCCGGAGTCTTATCCGAACGTTTTCCCTGTCTGCCTCCGGAGTTTCAAACAGGCACAAGTCGACACCGGTCGCGTTGGCAGAGTAGAGAGCGAAATTCACGCCCTTACCTGTCCACGTTGCCCCCAAGGGATAGGGCGTTCCCGGCCACACGTGCAATTTATCTATCACGGTCTGATATCGGTCACGGACGACGGGCCGGTTGTCGAACGATTTTGTTTTGGGAGGGGGGCGTTAGGGCGAGGCTCCCGAATAGCCGAAAAGACTTCGCAGCGGCCAAGGCGGAGAAGACTCACGGCATACCGTGTCTGAGAACTGCCGAGCCGCGTCCACGATTGTGCAGCAAGAGCTGGCCACGATTGAGACGGGGGCGTATCGACCCCGCGGCTCGGCGAGTCTTTAGCCAATGCTCCCGCTGATTCGAAACTTGGCCACTACCTTGCGAGCCAGGTGGGCGGTTCGGGAGCCTCGCCCTACCAACATTCTTGAACTCCTTGCACTTCTCGCACTCCTTGGTTTCTTGGACCCAATGAGCGAAGCGGTTGCTTTGATCGAGAGAAAGATGCGGGCGGCAGGGTTGAGCGATGTCGCAATCCAGGCGTTTCTATTTCAATACCAGAAGCTTCTCGGTAACGACACCGGTCTAATTCCTGAAGCGGCAATCGAACCGATCGATCAATTGCCGAAGCTCGACGAGCGCGAGTTGCCGGAATCGATTGGCAGCTATTTGCGCCAAACGTTGGTTTTGAAGTTAAACGGCGGGCTTGGCACCAGTATGGGCTTGGAAAAAGCCAAAAGCCTGCTGCGGGTCAGGAATGAACTGAGTTTCCTGGATATCATCGTTCGACAGTTTCTCTACCTGCGAGCGACCACGGCCCCTGGCTTGGCTTTGTACTTCATGAATAGCTTCAGCACCAGTGAAGACACCCTTCAGTCTTTGCAGGGATACCCAGAACTAGGGGATCCCAAGCTAATGGAGTTGTTGCAGAACCGGGTGCCGAAGATCGATAAAGGAAGTCTTTTGCCAATCTCTTGGCCGCAGAATCCCTCACTGGAATGGTGCCCGCCCGGACACGCAGATCTGTATATCTGCCTATTTGGGACCGGCCTACTTGAACGGCTTTTGGCGGCACGCAAAAAGTACCTGTTCGTTTCCAACGCAGATAACTTGGGCGCCACTTTAGATGCGAATCTTCTACGATTCTTCGCTGAATCCGAGGCGCCCTTCCTAATGGAAGTGACGCGGCGTACTCCATCCGATCGCAAGGGAGGGCATCTGGCGCGACGTTTGGATACACACCGACTGCTGTTGCGAGAATCGGCCCAGTGCCCGGAAGAAGACATGGCAGATTTCCAGGACATCGAACGTCATCGTTATTTCAACACCAACAATCTTTGGATTCGTCTGGATCGCCTGTTCGAAGAATTGACCAGGGGGGCCGGATTCATTCCGTTGCCACTGATTCGAAACGAGAAAACTGTTGATCCACGAGACAAGAAAAGTCCGAAAGTGTTCCAACTAGAGGCTGCCATGGGTGCAGCGGTTGAGTGTTTTGAGGGCGCCGCAGCGGTCGAGGTGCCTCGTTCCCGTTTTTCTCCGGTTAAAACTACCAGTGATCTTTTAGCTGTCCGTTCCGATGCTTATGAGGTGGATAAGTCGTTCCGGGTGGGGTTGCGACCGGAACGTGGCGGTGTTCCGCCGAAAGTGGAGTTGTCGGATGATTACAAATTAGTCGATCAACTCGAAGAACTGGTTGCCGCAGGGGTTCCGTCGCTGGTTCGGAGCCGATCGCTGGCAGTCAAGGGTAGGTGGCGGTTCTCGGAGGGGATCGAGATTGTGGGGGATGTAAGGTTTGAAAATGGGTCTGGGGCAGTGAAGACGGTAGAGCCGGGCCTGTATGAGGATTGCGTGGTCGAGGGATAGGAGCTGTCGCGCGTTGGGAGGGGAGCCGCTTTGTAGGTTGCCATGATCTGTGTGGTGTTTAACAGGCGGCTCCCGCGAATGGCCGACGGCTTTAACTCGCCCAGGACATCGGATAGGTATCCTGGCCTGTATTTTCCAAGGGCGCTGGGTCTTGCGGCGGTGTCTTGGGTAGTTCCCGGGAGCCGCCTGTTAAACGGCACACAGATCATGGCACCCTACAAAGCGGCTCCCCTCCCGGGATTGGTCGCCTTAGGGTACTTCGAAACAACGAACCGTGCTGACGCCTGTTCGCAGAATCGGCGCACGCAGCGTCCGAGGACGAGGACGAAACGACTCTTAGGTCAGGCGGACGAAATCGAGGAGAAAACGCGACCAGAGATAGAACATGCCGCGCCAAGTGTAACGAACCTCCTGATTGCCGGTGGGGGTTAGGAGACCGGATCGGACATTATGATCGATCTGATCTTTTAAATCCTGCTCCAACAGGTCGCGCATTTGATCGGGAACCAATGGCTGGACGTCGACGGTTTCGACGTGCGCTTTCGAGAGCATCAAGCGATGGGCGTCACAGATTTGCTCGATGGAAAGGTCGGATCTCACTCGTTGTACCCGGGTGTTGGGTAAGAACTTCAGCGAGTAAGCAAACGGATAGGTCCAGGTTAAAAACACCTGGCCACTTCGGGCACGCGTCATTAAGCTGACGTAACAGAAAGCAACCTGGCCTTGGTGGATTAGGCACACCGCCATTTGGCTTTGGTCGCTGTCCCGATGAAAGAGCCGGACGAATTGTCGTTGGTTTTGCCAGTGGCAACTCACTTCGTCCGCTAACGAAAAATCTTGGTTTTCGATTTCATCGCTTAACACGTTGAGAAACGGAAAGAGTTCATCGCGCGGCGGGGCTGACTCCGAGAAAACGCGTTCTATCGGTAACCGCAGTTTCCGGACTCGGGCGATGATTTCGACCCAAGGTAGCAATATCCAAAACGCAACAAAGATCATGCCAACCGGCCAGCTGCCCGTGGGCAGGTAACCAATAAGAAATGACGTGAATAGAAGACAAACCAGACTGCATCGTTGGCAGATCGGGTGGCGAAAGGTGCGGAGCCCAATACCGAGGACGGCAACGCCCAACACTAATAAGAGGGACGAAAACATGGAAACTGCTCAACTATGGCTCAATTTCGTGGGTCTTCAAAAAGTGCTCCAATTCATCAGGGCCGAAGTCTGGAAGCACCTCGTCTCCCACCACTAAAGTGGGGGCGTAAGTTTGGCCGGATACACGGCGCATTTCTTCGAAAACGGCGCGATCCTTACGCACATCGATCCGGCGGTATTTGTATCGGTGTTCATCCAGATATTCCTCAGCCAGCTCACACCAGGGGCAACCGGTCTTTACATAAAGGAGTAGTTCAGGCTTTTGCATCAATTTTTCCCTCTGGTCCGCGGCGGACCTTTATCCGAGAGAATGGTCTCTCCAGGAGTCGACGCCGGCGGAGTGTCTTGTTCCGACAAAAAATAAAGGACCAATTGCCCTGCTTGAGCAAATGCATCCCGACTGAGCCGGCTGGCATCATCATCGGCGGTGTGCAAGTAAGCGGCGTCGGGGTCCAACAGCGCAATGGCCGCGATACCGGCATTTTGGAAGGGCACATGATCAAGCAGGAAAGGGCGTTTGCCGGCTTCGAGATCGATTTTTAATGCCTGTGCAGCCGACCGAAAACGTTCGATTAAGGCAGGGTCTGAGTTTGGAGCGAACCCTAAGGGTGATCCATACCCACCTAGGTGCTCGAGCACGACCACGGCGTTGGTTGCGTCCGTGGTCTGATTAATCTTCAATATTTGCGTGTAAAATCGGCTGCCAAACAACCCGTCACTGGGGGAAATCTGATGAAACGGCATGTGCCCATCGAGAAAGAGCACTTGGACATGCGCCGCTAAACGGGGATCGAGCGAGAGCGTACGAGCGATCTCTAACAGGACAGCAGTATTAGCGGCTCCATCGGTGGCGCCGGGATCAACGGTTAGGCCGAGATTGGGCGAATCGAAATGAGCGGCCAACAGGTAGGAGGGTTTAGCCGGCGGTACCTTAGCAAAGCGGCCGAGCAGGCTGGAAAAATGGATTACCTGGCCACCCGCAGCTTGTTCCGAAAACTGTTGATCAGTCACTTCCCAGCCAGCGCTGACCAGATCGTTTTTTAGATAGGCGCGCACCTTGTCCAAGGCGTCGCTAGCGGCGATACGATTGCCGTAACTCAAAATGGTTTGAGCTGATGCTAAGGAGCGTTGGCTGTCGAAGTCTTTCCAAATGGTTTCGCGGCGAGGAGGCAGAGGCGGTGTTTGGGTGGTTGCCGGCGAAGGGCTGGCGGAAGCCTGGCCGGATCCCAGAGTAACTGGCTTACAGGAAATAACTAGTGTCAGGGTCCAGCCGAGCAGCAGCCACGACAGAGCAGACCGAAGTAGAACCGCGCTACGGTAACCCATGAATGACGGCCTAATGCGATGATACTCCCAGGAGCGTGAGAATTCGCTCTAAGTCATCATTGCCATAGTACTGAATCTCGATTTTCCCCCGTTTGTCGTGATGATGAATGACAACATGCGTGGCCAGCCGGTCTCGGAGTCGATTTTCAATTTGGGCCACTGCGTGGTTGGTCGAGTTCTGCGCTGGTACAGGACGCGATCCGGGTTTCCCGGTCTTGGTTAATCCGTGTCGAGCGAGTTGTTCAGCGACCAATTTCTCTGCTCCTCGGACCGTGGCTGACTGGCGGATTATAACCTCGGCGAGGGCAAGTTGTTCAGACCGATTTTCCAGGCTCAATAAAACTTTGGCATGTCCTACACTTAATAGATCCTGGGCTAGATAGCTCTGGATCTGCGGATGCAGCTCCAATAATCGTAGGGAATTCGCGATTACCGAACGACTCTTGCTTACGCGAACCGCGATGTCTTCTTGTCGCAGCGAAAACTCTTCCGACAAGCGCCGAAAAGCGTGCGCTTCCTCAATCGAATTGAGGTCTTCACGTTGCAGATTCTCGATCAGGGCCATTTCCAAGACATCGCGATCCGAAGCGTCTCGGATGATCACGGGTGCCTCGCTGAGCCCGAGCTGATTCGCCGCTCGCCAACGTCGCTCGCCCGCGATCAATTCGCACTTCCCTTGAACGCGGCGGACAATCAGCGGCTGAATAATCCCGTGCTCGCGGATAGAATCGACGAGTTCCTGCAGCTGTTCAGCGTGAAATGCTTTTCTCGGCTGGAGCGGGCTTGGCACGATCTCAGCGAGAGGAACGCGTTCTACCCGGTCTCCTGGCTCAAGTGTGGTTGGTCTTGGTGTATTGATTAGAGCGCCAAGACCCTTGCCGAGAACGACCTTTGCCATAACCGCTTTGAAGCTACTGGACGGGGGGCGGTAAAGCAAGGAGTTCGAGGAGTGCGGTAGGGCGTGGCTCCCGAATAATCGAATCGTTTTCGCAACGGACCGGACGCAACAGACCGCTGGCGATCCGCTCTTAAAAGCTGCCGAGCCGTAATCCGGGCCGCGAATCGAAACTTTGCCGCTGAACCTGCGAGGAGCCGCGCTCGGCACGGCACGGCGAGCTTCCAGACGAAGCACCTTCTAGCATCTGACCTACGAAGTGCTTCGCGAACCACGCATACCGTTGGCGGAGCCTCGCCCTACCAACTCCTTGAACTCCTCCCATCCCAATGCTCTTAAAGAAGGTGACGATTTGGTCTGACCCAAGGGCGCGTTTGATTTTGACCGGCAACTTTCTGTTGGTGGTTGGCGCCGGAATTACTTTCATGGCGGTGCCTTGGTTATTGATTCAACGGCCGAACGGGAACGCCATTTTGGGGTATAGCAACGCCGGGGTTACCCTCGTGATCCTCTTCATGTTGCCTTATTTCGGCAAGATCGTGGATCGTTACTCACGGAAAGTTGTAGTCCTGTGTTACCTGAGTTCGGCCATCGTTTTGGATCTGGCGGTGATCGCGATGATCCTGTGGAAAGGGCCGACCGAAAATTGGGAACTCCTGGCAGTGTTCTGTTTTGGTTCCTTGGGCGGAAGCATTTATTATCCTGCGCAATTTGCGCTCAGCCAGGAGGTGATCTCGCCGGATCGCTATGAAAGTCTAAGCGGCGCCATCGAGGTGCAATGGCAGGCGGGATCGATGCTAGCGGGCGCATTTGGTGCGTTGTTAATTGCAGTAGCGCCGTTTTGGGTTGTCCTCTGCATTGATGCAGTAGCGTATTTGGCTGCCTTTCTTTTGATGTCTCGTCTGCGTTATCAACGGAACGAGCGGCGGACGATGGGGCAGGCTTCGGCGTGGACCATGATGATTGAAGGGGTGCAATATCTGCGCGGCCGGCCTCGATTATCGGTCGTGATGCTGGCTAGCTTTTTGCCTTTTGTCGCTATTATGGTGGGGAACTTTCTTTCCCCGATTTTTGTACGGGAGACACTACATCAAGGGCCGCAAGTATATGGTATCGGAGAGATGAGCTATGCGGTCGGGGCGACGGTGGCCGGCCTCTCGATTCCAGCCATTAATGCGCGGCTTGGTCTAGTCCCGACCTTGTTGCTGACGATCGCAGTTTACGGACTAGCCGCTGCCCTCAATCCAATAGCGCCGGTAGTCGTTGTGTTCTTTGTGTCGTACGCGCTCCAAGGTTGGGGGAACGCTGGTTCTCGGGTTGCGCGTACCATTCTCGTGTTGAAGACAGTGCCAAATGAGGTGGTTGGACGAGTCAATCTTTTCTATTCCGCGTTTGAGCGACTCATGCGGTCCACCATGCTGGCGCTGGTCACAGCGATGTTGCCGGTTTGGGGCTCTGCGAATGCCTATTGGGTTATGGCCCTGATCGGCGTGGTGGCATGGTTCATGGTATGGAGCTGCCGGCATGTGCGAGCATACCCGGTCGTCCCGGTTTCCGTGGGGGAACACTGATGTTCGAGCGATTGATCTGGGTTATCGACGAGACGCCGCATCCGGCGGCGCTTAACATGGCGATTGACGAAGCGCTGCTATCGGGTGGCGATGAGTGCCCGTTGTTTCGCGCATACCGATGGCTGCAGCGACCGGTTTCTATCGGATATTTCAGCTCTTGGCAGCAAGCTGTCAGCGCTTATCCATGCAGAGAAATTGTTCGTCGTTGGACTGGGGGCGGTACGGTCGAACATGGCGATGATTTTACCTATTCATTGTTGTTGCCGGCTCAGGCCAGACCACCGTCGACTCGGGATCTATACCGGAGGGTGCACATCGCCCTGGTGCATGCTTTGGCGGCCGGCGGACACTTGGCTGCGGTTGCCAAGGGATCGGATGTGCCGGCGGCAGGGTGCTTCGATCGCTCCGTAGAAAACGACGTCGAGATCGATGGGCAAAAGGTCGCTGGCGCTGCGGTTCGACGTTTGCGCATCGGAGTCATCCTTCAAGGAAGCGTCCAACGAATCTCGATCGACTCTGGATTTGCTGCTCGATTCGCGGAAACGTTGTCCGGCTCTCTCGAGAAAAGGACGCTTTCTGCCGTGACAACGTTACTAGCCGAGCGTATCGCTAACGAGAAGTACGGCGCCGAGTCATGGACGCGCCGGTATTGAGCGCTGGCTTTTGGACCCGGGGGCGTGGCCATGAATTCACTCTTTTTCCAGAACCGTTTATTTGCTGACATCCCGGTCGATGTTTTGGAAGCAACCCCGGTGTGCGAGCGGGCTTTCGCTCCTGAGAGCGTGATTTGCCGGGAAGGTGAACATGGCGATACGCTAATGTTGGTTGGTTCTGGCTTGGTCCAAATTTCGAAAGCCGGGCGACAGGGACATGAAGAAGTTCTTTCCCTGATCGAAGCGAATGATTTTTTTGGTGAGCTTGCGGTCTTGGACCGGGGCCCACGGTCGGCCACTGCCATCGCTCTTAAGAACACGGTCATCGGCGAGATCGACCGTTCCTCCTTCAATTTTCTGATGGAAAAGGCTCCCCGAGTTTTGCCGGTCAACTTTACCCGCGTCACAGTTGAACGGCTTCGATCAACCAACTCCTGGTTTATCGAGCAACTGCTTCGTAGCGAACGTCTCGCGATCCTCGGGACCATGCTGAGCTCGATCGTTCACGACTTGAAAAACCCTATGGCGGCGATCACGTCATCGGTCAGTTATCTCGAGCAGAAGGCGCCGGATGATTTCACGAAGAGCGCTGCCCAGATCATTAAGAGCTCGGCTAACCGGGTGATGCTTTTGACGGAGGAATTGCTGGATTTTGCTCGCGGCACTGCGCGATTGCGTCCCACTTGGACGACGTCGGATCGGCTGCTGGAGCTCCTCGAGACGGAGATCCTTGAGCAAGTCCGGCAAACGCCCATTTCCGTTGAGGTTGAGAATCGAACCAAGGAATCGTACTGGATCGATGAGATCCGAGTGACTCGTTGTTTGGCTAATGTCGTTAAGAATGCTCGCGAAGCGATGCGAGATCACGGGAAGCTGCGGCTGGAGTTTGATCATCGGGACGCTGGACTACTCGTATCGGTTATTGACTCCGGACCTGGGATTCCGGAAGGAATTCGCGGTCAAGTATTCGAGCCGTTCATCACTTACGAGAAACGGACAGGTACCGGCCTCGGTTTATCGATTGCCAAGTCCTGTGTGGACGCGCACGAAGGAAAGATCTCATTTGAGACCCGGGCCGGAGTCGGAACCACATTTTTTATTTGGTTACCGAAACAGAGCCAGAAATGGCTTGCAGCAAGTCTCGAAGAAGCGAGGGCCGGACGGTAGGGGATGAGCTCCCGCTCGTCCGATGGTAGTCTCGCGTGCGTCACCCGAAGTAGGGAGACGCGACCACCCCGGTAGCGGCGACTGTCTTGAAAGGTCCATGGCAGGTCTGAACCGATCGTTTTACGAAGCGACAGATGATCCGTAACTCAACGCGCAGTCGCCATCCGAGCGCTGGGATGGCGACTGCGCGTTGAGTCACGAAACGTTCTTCGCTTCGGTTCAATGATTGGACAACGAACATGACATGCGTAGCGGGACAGTCGCCGCTACCGGAATGGACGAGCGGGAGCTCGTCCCTACCGTTATTCAAACCGCGGAAACACCGGAGAGGGTTCCCCCAGTTGATGTTGATCGGGGAGTTGCCCCCAGGCTAACTCGCGATAATTGGTCGCGTTCAATTGCCCCAGAATCTTTTCGGCGGCGGTAGGAATCACCGGTTCCATCAGAGTCGCCGCAAAACGCGATGTCTCCGCCAAGGTATAAAGCACCTCGGTCAGGAGATCGCTTTGTTGCTGGTCCTTGGCCAATTTCCAAGGCGCCTTCAGCTCCACCAGACCATTTGCCTGAGTCACCAGGTCGGAAACGGCTTCTAAAGCGGCATGCGGTAGGAATTGTTCAAACGCGGCGCGGTGACGTTCCAGGACGGAATGGGCCATCCCTTTTATCGCTTCGATTTCCGGGTCGTTGATGTTGGTTCTTTTGACCAAGCCAGAACGATAACGTTGCGCCATGTTGATGGAGCGGTTAACCAGGTTACCAAAGCCGTTCGCCAACTCGCTGTGGTAGCGGATCAATAGACGTTCAACACTGAAATCGGCATCATGACCGGTAGCGATATCTCGCATGAGATAGTAGCGCAAGGCATCCGCTCCGAACTGGTCAACGAGCTGAGCTGGGTTAACCACATTGCCCAGACTTTTGCTCATCTTAGCTCCCTCGACATTCCACCAGCCGTGGACGGTCAAACGCGGCATCTGCTCATCCGGGAAGCCCATCGCATGCAACATGATCGGCCAATAAATCCCATGGGCCGGCACCATGATATCTTTCCCGATGATGTGAGCTTTACAGGGCCAAAGATCGGAGAAGTTCGGCAGATCGGCACCCGGATCTGCTTCGTAGCCCGCGAACGTCACATAGTTGAGCAGCGCATCGAACCAGACATAAGTCACGTAATCCTGATCGAATGGGAACTCGATTCCCCAAGAAAGCCTTTCTTTGGGTCTGGACACGCAGAGATCGCCGCTTAACCGCTCGATGGCATTGAGGAGTTCAACCTGACGAAATGTCGGGTTTACAAAATCCGCGTGCCCGCGGACGAAGTTTTGGAGCCACTCCTTATGCTTGGCTAACCTGAAATACCAATTCTCTTCCTCAAGCAGAACTACCTCGCCCCATTCCGGGCCAAATTCGCCTTCCGCGTTTCGTTCTTTGTCGGTCAAGAACTGTTCTTGGCGGACACTGTAGTAGCCGCTGTATTTTGCCTTGTAGAGCTCCCCTTTCTCCTGGAGAGACTGCAATACCTTCTGAACCGCTCGCTTATGCCGGGGATCGGTGGTGGCGGCCCAACCGTCGCGCTTGATATTAAGCTTATCCCAGAGCGTCAGGAATTGTTCGGTCACCCGCTGGGCGAAATCTGCCGGGGCAATATTCTCTCGTTGAGCTGCCTGCTGCACCTTTTGGCCATGTTGATCGACCCCGATCAGCAAAAAAGCCGGTCCTTGAGACCTTCGGTAGCGGATAATTACATCGGCCAGGATTTTCTCGTACGCATGGCCGATATGCGGCGCAGCATTGGTGTAATCGATTGCCGTAGTAACGAAGTATTTCACCGGATAGAATTTTCCCCTTCTTTACGAAACCAAGATATTTGAACCGTTGAGTGGTCTGAAAGCCGGCCTCGGATCAATCTCGTACGATTTTTCCTCCCCACGAAAGGATTCGGGCTTTTCCACTGGCCGCTTCCGCTTCCTTAATCTGGTGAGTGCGGACGTAAAACAAAGATAAGCTTGACCAAGCCAACTGATCGTTTGGACGTAGCTCGACCGCTTTGTTCCCGGCCTCGATCGCTTCCGGGTATTTTCCGCTTTTCATCAGGGCCATTCCCAGGGCGTGCCAGCCATCGAAAAAGGTGGGCTCCAGCTCGGTGCATCTACGGTATTTTTCAACCGCCGAATCAAGCTCACCGATTGCCAGGTCACCGTTGGCATCATCAAATAGATCTGCCACGCTCTCAGGAATTTCTTCCATGTCGTTCAATGTCGCATGACCGGGAGGGATGTGCACGAAGCGAGTAGCACTTGCCGAAACGCGGGGAACACCCATATCGGTAGGGCGAAAAACTCGGCGCGCCGGTTTTGAGCCGTTGTGAACAGGGGCGAGGTTACGGCTGAATCCACGACGGGATAAGGGGCTAGTCCGTTCGGGATACGGAATCGCGTTTTGGAGAAACCAACCCTGGGCCGTGGCTCAAAACCGGCGCGGAAACACCAGAGGTGATGGTACCCGAAAGTCGCGCCGAGTTTTTCGCCCTACCTTTAAGGGTTTCATTTTCCCGGAGGGCGTGGCACGAAATATTTCACCAGCGAGATCACATCCTCCTCTGACCCCTGTGCGTCTTTGCGTGAGATTTTTCTTCCGCTAGCTACTCTGATACCGCTCGAACGGCGAACCGCCGGCTTTCTTTAGCTCGGCCCTCAGCCACTCTCTGAAGACTTGCCCGGTGTACCATTGATTGAGCCCAGGCAAGTTGGTCTTCTTGTACTCGGCGTATTTGACTTCATCGATCGGCTCTTTGCTGATCAGATAAACTAGCGCGCTGTCTGGTCCATCGAACAAGACCTCTGACGTATCTCCTGGATTTAGCTCCAGGTTGTTGTTCCTGAGCAAGCTCGCGGTCGCCGCTTCTTTACCCTGATCCGCGAAGCTAAACGCAGGCGGGGTTTCCGGAGCCAGCCCAGCTTTTTTTGCTGCATCAACAAAACTGGCGCCCGCCTGCATCTCTTTCAGTATTTCTGCTCGCACCGCATCGGCTTTCATGGCTGCAACCACTTGACCTCGCACATCGGCCAGCGGGGCGACGTGCGCGGGGTCAACGTCCGCCAGCTTCGCCACATAGAAGCCGTCCTCACCTTGAATCACGTCGGTGAGCGGTTGTTCCTTACTCAAGTTGTTGGCGGCTCGCACCAGTGCCTCCTCCTTAGCGATCACCGGATCCGGATCATCACTGGTGAACATCCCGGTTTGTTCGATTTTCAAGTCTTTCTCTTTGGCCGTCTTATCGAAATCGTCCGGATGATCCAGGACCGCTTGCTGAAAGGCTTCGGCGCTGTCTGCGAGCGATTTTAGTACGCCTTGCTTCTCTTTGTCGGCCAGTTTCTTTTGGTTGTCCGTCAAAGTGAACGCCAAATACTCAATTTTTCGCTTCTCCTTTAGTTCGTAACGAAAGCCGTGATCCTGATAATAGGTATTTACCGCGGCATCGGAGAAGTCGTGGTTGTCCTTGAAATCGGCAGCCTTAAATCGCAGCAGGGCCAGGTTCATTTTTGAGAAAGCCATGTCGTATTCGTGGCTTAACAACGATTCCGAGATCGGGGCGGCAGCGGTGACGAGCTGAAACACATCTTGGACTCGGAGATTGTCTGCTACTGCACTGTCGACATCCGCCGGGGTCATGCCGCGCATGCCGGCGATCACCGTGAATTTTTGATACTTCTCCGGGTCGAAATGGCCGTTGGTTTGGAAAACCGGCAGATTCTTCTCCGCATTGCGAATCACGGCATCGGTCGGCTCAACCTGGAGCGCCTTGGCTTCGTCTCTGAGCAGCAGTAAATTCCAGGCAAAACCGAGCTGTTGTTCGTCCCGCGTACGAGCATCTTGTGGCATCAACTGCATCATGCCGGTGAGGCCGATCCCATTTGCCAGATCAGCGACGCTGCTGAGTTTTTGGATGTCCTCGACGGAGATCGTCCGTCCGTTGATGGTGCCGACGGTGGCTTGGGGACCGCCTCGCATCCGCGTGGAGGGGTTGAGGAACACGATAAAGGTCACAATCGTCACGACCGTGATGATGATCAGCAGTGTGCGTTGCCGTTTACGAAGAGTATCGAGCATAAAGACAGTAATCAGTAACCACTAATCAGTGATCAGTAAAGAGATAGACAGATCACGAACGGCGGAAGCCCAAAACTGAGCCTGTTGATATGGTACAGGGCAATTCCAAACTTTGGCAATGTAATGGCGGAGACCCATTGATACTGATTACTGTCTCACTGATTACTTGGGCAGTCGGGGTCAGCTCAGCAATCCTGCCCCGAACTGAGGGAAGATGCCAAAGAGGAAAATTAGAACAACCAAGGCTCCGATGGTTACCGTCGAAAGCAAGCTGACCGGGATCGCCGTTGGTGTACCGGTGGTGGTTTGCCAGTACATGGCTCGGACCACCTTGAGATAGTAGTAAAAACCGCAACCGACGGTGATGACGGCGAGGACGATCAGCAGGAATTGTTGTGACTCGAACGCCACTTTAAAAACAAGGAATTTGCCGAGGAAACCCGCGGTGAGCGGGACGCCGGCGAGAGACGCCATGGCGATCAGCAGGCTAAAAGCTAGGAAAGGGGAACGTTTGCTGAGGCCGTTGAAATGGGTGATATCGTCGCCTTCCGAATTCTTGGCCACAATGATCAAGATCAAGAAGGAAAGGAGCGTCATCAGCAGATAGGCCGCCAGATAGACCACCACGGCGAGACCGGCATCCAAAGCGCCCAAGCTCGCGACCGCCATCAGCAGGTAACCAGCATGGCCAATGCTGGAGTAAGCCAGGAGCCGTTTGAAATTGGTTTGAGGCAGGGCGGCGAGGTTCCCGTAAATCAAGGTGCCGGCGGCCAGCAGCACGATAGCGTAGGATAGCTTCTCTTGGATAGCCGGCACACTTTGAAAAGTCTCAAGTACGCGTAGCAAAACGATGAATCCGGACGCCTTCGATCCGACGGATAAGAACGCGGTGATCGGAGTAGGCGCGCCCTGGTAAACGTCGGGGACCCAAAACTGGAAGGGCGCAGCCGCCACCTTGAAGCCGAGCCCGACGATGACCAGCATCGCTCCGAAAAGCAGTCCGGGGTGATTCGAAACCGGGATCGACGGCAGCACCTTGGCGATGCTAGCCAGATTCGTGTTCTGGGTGACTCCGTAGATCCAGGTGATGCCGTACACAAAGAAGCCGGTCGACAACGCGCCGAGGATTAAATATTTCGCACCGGCTTCCAGGGAGGCCGGGTTGCGCCGGGTGAACGCGACCAGGGTATAAAAGGAGACGGTGACCAACTCCAGCGAGATGAAGATCAGGACGAAGTCCGTGGCGGAAGCCATCCACATCATGCCCGCGCAGGTCAGAACCGGCAGCGAATAGAATTCGCCGATTCCGGCCTGAGAGCTGACCCCGAAAACAAATTTACGGATGGTGTCGGAGTAGTCGATCGACATGATCAGCACAATAATCGTGGTGACCAAGGCGAACTTCTTGAAGAAGAGAGCGGCCTTATCCTGGGTGTAACCAGCAACCGCGGTGCTGGGAAAGCTTCCGAACTGGAGCAGTAAAAGAACGGCAGCCAGCCCGATGATACCGATTATGGCAAGGGTGTTACGGTTGAGACGTTCAGCGAACGACTCCAGTAACAGCAGACCAAGGCCAAGGCCCAAAACAATCAGTTCAACGAGTATCGGAGACATAAAGTCATTTCCAGAAAAGAGCCATCCCGGGTTCCACTTTTTGTAGGACCGCTTGCGGTACAAAGCCGAAGAAGAGTAAGCCGGCTAATAGTAGCAAGATCGGCCAGCCCAGTCCCAGGCTGACATCTTTGACGTTAGCCCAGCGGTTAGAGCGTTCTCCGAAAAAGATGCTGCGATAGGCGCGCAGCATGTAAACAGCCGAAATAACCAAACCCCAGAGAGCACAAACCGTGGCAATCTGGTAGCCATTGAAAGCGGCGCCCGGTATAGCGGTCTTGAAGGCGCCAAAGAACACCAGCAGCTCGGACGCAAAATTCGCGAATCCCGGCAACCCGATAGAGGCATACAGGGCCAACCCAAACAGGAAGCTGAGCAAAGGCATCGATTTGGCTAGACCGCCCAGGTCGCGGTAATCGAGAGTGCCGGTCTGTTTCCGCAGCTCGCCGGAAATAGCAAACAAGGCCGCAATGGAAAGACCATGAGCCAGCATCAACAGCGCGGCGCCATCAACGCCAATGATGTTAGCGCTGGCAATTCCCAGAAAGATGTAGCCCATGTGCATCACGCTCGAATACCCGAGGGTCAGGTCGAGCTGCTTTTGAGAAATGGTGGCCAGGCCAACGAACAAAATGTTCCCCACCAACAGGATCAGGAGCAGCCAGGTCCAATAGTGAGCTGCCTCTGGCATCAGCGGAAGCGCGATGCGCAGCAGGCCGTACAGCCCGAATTTCTTTAGTACGCCGGCATGCAGCATCGCCACCGGGACCGGAGCGGACGCATAAGCTTGAGGAGCCCAGGTATGAAACGGAAACAGAGAGACCAGCGTTCCAAAGCCCACCAGTAGTAATAGGAAGATTCCATTGGCTCCCTGTCCGGCGAACACACCATGGCTGGCCATGGCCTGCAGCTTGACGATGTCAAAAGTGCGGTCTTTCTCTGGAACCAATAGGTAAACCCCGATCAGACCAAGCAGGAGGATAATACTGCCGATCGACAAATAGATGGTTATCTTCCAAGCGGCGGCTTGCCGGTTCCCGGTTCCCCAGATGCCGATCATGAGGAAGGTTGGGATCAGCGCCAGTTCGTGGAACGCGTAAAAGAAGAAAAGATCGAGGGAAGCAAAAGCGCCGGCGGCACCCGCAGCGATGGTCATCACGCAGGCCATGTATCGATGCAAATTCTCTTGCGTTTTAGGTGACATCCAGGCCGCGGCTAGAGCCACTAACGAGGTCAGGAACAGCATCGTGGCATTCAGTCCATCAACGCCGACGTAGAACTTGAGGTCCCAGGAGGGAACCAGCGGGAGAGCGGAAGCGAACTGATATCCACCAGCGGTGTGATCGTATCCCAGGAAAAGAATCAGCGAAGAAATCAGGCTGACGACCGCGCCGGTGATAGCGGTTCTGCGCGGCGCGAACCCGAAGAGTATGAGGATGGCGGCGACTAATGGTCCAAGGTAGGTAAGGTGGACTAGTAGGTTCATAGCGCGAAAAGGACCAGGTAAAGGAGAAGGACCACCCCGAGGCCGAAAAGAAAGGCGTAGGCTTGCAGGTTACCAATTTGTAAAAAGCGGAGCGCGAATCCGAAGCCCCAGGTAGTACCTCCCAGGCCGCGGACCACGCCACCGTCGATGACCCAGCGGTCGACAAACGCGGAAATACTCGCCAGCGAATCTTGAGTCCATTTGACCAGGCCGGAGTAGAACTGGTCGATATAGAACCGGTTCGCGAAAAGTGGGATTCTGACGGGATCGCTGCTCTTTCCTCGATAGAGAGCGAATCCCGCCGCGATTCCTGCAATGAAAACCGCTACCGAGACAGCAATCGCCGGGATTGACGGTTCAGAGCTCTCTGCTTCGGAGAAGAAAATACGCGCAACCGGTGGAAACCCGGCGACCACGCTTGGTACCGCCAGCAGCAAGAGGGGAATCGTCATCACTTGGGGGGACTCATGCGCGTGACCGGCTTTCTCCGAACGAGCTGTCCCCAGGAAGGCGACGGCAAAGAGCCGCGCCATGTAAAACGCGGTGAAGAAATTGATGACCGTGATGACGACACCGCCTCCGACGTTGTACTCGAAGGCGGCGGCCACAATGCCGTCTTTACTCCAGAAACCAGCCAGAGGCGGGCATCCGGATAAGGCCAAAGTCGCGATCAGAAAGGTCCAGAAAGTGATCGGCATCTTCTTTTGCAATCCGCCCATCTGCCAAATGTTTTGCTCGTCGTGCAGCGAGTGAATCACAGAGCCGGCGCCAAGGAAGAGCAGGGCCTTGAAAAAGGCGTGAGTGAAGAGGTGGAAAAGTGCGGCCGCGGGGACGCCTAAGCCGATGGCGGAGACCATCAAGCCCAATTGGGAGAGGGTCGAATAAGCCAGGATACGTTTGATATCGTCCTGCTGAGTCGCCATCAGAGCGGCCAGCAACGAGGTGAGGAGCCCGATCCACAAAACCACGGAGAGAGCGGCGGCTGAGCCAGCGAATAGGAAATAAACCCGGGCGAGCATGTAGACGCCTGCCGCCACCATGGTAGCCGCGTGGATCAAGGCAGAGACCGGGGTTGGGCCTTCCATGGCGTCAGGCAACCAGACGTGCAGCGGGAATTGGGCGGACTTGCCGACGGCGCCACAAAAGATCATGAGAGCGGCAATGGTCGTGTACCCGGCCCCAAGACCGAGCGTTGCCCACTTCGAAGACAGCTCGTCGAACATCACCGTCCCGGATGCAGACCAGACCATCAAAATACCGAGCATGAACCCGAAATCGCCGATACGATTGACGATGAGCGCCTTGTTGGCTGCGTCCGCTGCCGAGGGCCGCTCGAACCAATGCCCAATCAAGATGTAGGAGCTAACCCCGACCAGCTCCCAGAAGATGAACATCATGATGAAGTTATTGGCCAGCACGATGCCGAGCATCGAAAACATGAAGAGGGACAGACCGGCGAAATAACGGGAGCGACCTCGGTCTTCCTTCATGTAACCCAGCGAATAAACGTGGATTAATAGACCGACTCCCGTGACGACGAGCAGCATCATCTTGCTGAATCCGTCGATCATGTAACCGAAGCGGACCTGAAAGACTCCCAGATCCATCCAGTTGAAGCTGGCCTCCTGATCAGCGCTGCCAAAGACCGACAAACTGAACAAGAATGCGACCGCGACCGCCGCTACCGACAGATAAGAACTGAGTTTCTTGAACGGCTGGGTTGCAATCGCAATTACCGCCGCCGCTAACAACGGGCTAAAAAGAATAATCCAGGGAGCCGAGTTCATTCGTCAGAATTTCAGCGTATTGAGATCTTCGATGTGAGTGGTCTGTCTGGCTCGGTAGAGGGCAACGATCACCGCCAGCCCGACCGCAACCTCGGCCGCTGCTACTGTGATGATAAAGAAGACCAATACCTGAGCGTTATAATCCGGCAGGCCGGCTTGCACATGGAAACGCGAAAAACCGACTAATGACAAATTGGCGGCGTTGAGCATCAACTCTAACGCCATAAAAATGATGATGATATTCCGTCTTAAGAGGACTCCGGCGAATCCGATAGTAAACAACAGGCCGCTAGCGAGCAGATAATCGTTGAGCGTGGCCATAGCTATTTTAACTCCCTCTTACTGAGAAGAACGGCGCCGACGGAGGCGACTACCACGAGGGCGCCGATCATCTGTAACGGTAGCTTGTATTGCTGGAAAAGCGCCATCCCGACGAGCCAGGTATCACCATGCTCATCAGAGTGAATCGCGGGGAAAAGGGCATTGCCGCCTTGAAAACCGTAACAGACATCAAACAGCACCTTAACAAAAAGAACAATCACCACGATGCCGCCAAACATGGCGATCAGATTGAACTGTCGCCGACGTTCGGCTTTGAGGTCGAGCAGCATGATGATGAACAGGAACAGCACCATGACGGCTCCGGCGTAAACCAGGATTTGGATGACGCCGAGGAAGAAAGCATCCAGGGAAATATAGAGAGCGGCTAACCCCAGAAAACAGACCACGAGACTGAGAGCGCTGGCGACGGGGTTTCGATTAACCACCACCATCACGCCGAAGAACAGCATGAACGAAGCAAAAATCCAAAAGAGTGCAGCGGGCATCGGTCTACTTTTTTTCGTTCCACTTGAAGACTAAGCCGGTCATCACCCCGCCGAGCTCGTACAAACGCTCTTTGTCATGGACCATCTCCGCCCGGTTCAGGCCGGTTATGGCGTAGTCTTTACGCAGGAAAATGGCTTGTTCCGGGCAGACTTCCTCGCAGAGGCCGCAATAGATACAACGGATCATGTCGATCTCAAATTCCTGGGGAAACTTTTCCACTTTGCGCCAACGGTCGCCTTCCGGGATCTCTCCTGGCTTGATGGTGATAGCGCGGGGTGGACAAATGAACTCGCAAAGCTGGCAAGCCACACAGCGCTCGCGCCCATGCTCGTCTTTAACCAAAGTCGGTGCGCCGCGATAGTGCTCCGGTAGATGCTTATCCCAACTTTCTTCCGGATACTGCATGGTCACCTTGGTTTTTCCGGTCAGAACTTTTAGAAAGTGACCGATGGTGATCTTCAAACCGGCCAACACGGCCGGCAGATAAAGCCGTTCACCAAAACTTAGTTTCGGACGGGCAACAGTGTAAGCCATAAGCAGCGTGCGGTTATTTGGGCTCGAATGCGAGAATCAGTGCAACCAAAAGGATATTCGCCAAAGCGATTTCGAAGAAGAAGTACCAGCCCAATCGCATCAATTGGTCATAACGAAATCGGGGAAGGGTCCAGCGGACCCAGATAAAGAAAAAGAGTAAAATCGCGACCTTGATGAAGAAGGCCACGATGTGGAGCAGGCCCAACAATACTCCCCACCAGAAGGGTAGTTGCTGGGGATCCGTCGGCAGAAACGGGATGTGCCAAGCGCCGAAAAATAAGGTCACGATCACCGCGGAACCGGTTATCATGGCCGCGTACTCACCCAGGAAGAAAAGCGCAAACTTCATCGAGGAGTACTCAGTGTGATAACCGCCTACTAACTCAGTCTCGGACTCCGGCAAATCGAAGGGCAACCGGTTAGTCTCGGCGAACATTGAGACCATGAAGACGACGAAAGAGACGAAAAGCGGAATCCAAAGCAGGAGCTTGAAGAACGCCTGTACGCTGAAAATGGAGCTAGCTAACAGGGAGAAGTTGATCCCGGTGACCGATATGCCTTTCAACCAGATCGGCGAGATCAACCAGCCGTTCTCGATCTGATATTTGACGATATTGGGCAGGTTCAGGGTGCCGCAGATCAGAAAAATTGGAATTACCGAGAGCCCGAGCGACAGCTCGTACGAAATCATTTGCGAGCTCGATCGGATACCGCCCAGGAACGGGTATTTTGAATTCGAAGACCAACCGGCCAGAACAATGCCGTAGACGCCAAGGGAGGAGACGGCAAAGACCCAGAGAACACCGATATCCACGTTGGCCACCACCATCGACTGGCCAAACCAGTTGCTGCCAAAGGGAATCACGGCGAGCGCCATCAATGAAGGCGCCATGGCGCAGGCGGGTGCGAGCCAATAGTAGAACCGGTTAACGCTGGCCGGAGTAAAATCTTCCTTGAGCAACAGTTTCAGCGCATCGGCGATTGGTTGCCACAGCCCCATAGGGCCAACCCGGTTTGGACCGACGCGATCCTGGATCATCGCGCTGACCCGCCGTTCGGCGTAGACGGTGTACGAGACCATCGGGAGGATGATCACGAAGACCAATCCCACCGCTTTAATCAAAGCAATTAGCAGCCCGATTAGTATATCTGACATAGTACTAGGCCGACGCTGTTGCCGGTGCGGCGGAAACGCCCCTCTCTAGTTGTACTCCCAGGTCACCAATCTTACTTAAAGTCAGCCCTCCAAATTGCGGTACGGACTCGGCGATCTGCTTGAAAACGTCCTCGATCAGGTAAACGCCGTTGGCGTCGGTTAATTGTTGGAGCAAGTCCCGTAGAATCTCCCAGTCGTCGCGAGCGTTGCCCGGGGATTGAATTGCTCGATTCAACCGTTGTAGCCGGCCTTTCACGTTAATCATCGATCCGCGCTTCTCAGCGAAGGTGGCGGACGGTAAAAGCGTGGTGGCGCGCTGGGTGGTCTCATTCGGTAATGTGTCCAACACGATCAATGCTCCCAGCTTTTCAAGGTCTTTGGCCTGGAAGCCGGCTGTCGTTAGATCTTCTTGGAGCGCTACGACCGCTTTGATGTGCCCCCGGCTTACTCCATCGATGATTTGCGAGAGTTTTGCGCCCGGTTCGCTTGAGCAAAGACCCAGAAGCTGGGCGCCAATCGTGTTCGGGTTGCGAATCGCGTTCAACAGAAGGTCGTCTGCCGGTCCAGTCCGAGGAATGATATCAAAATTTGGTGTCTTAACCGAATCGACCAGCTTCTTGGCGAGCCAAAGTTCTTCGTTGGTCATCCGGCCGGAAGCGATCACGGCGATCTCGGTCGGTTGGAACCGTTTCAAGTCTTCGGCCGCTCTGGCGATCGCCGCTGTCCAATTGGCGGGCTCTAAGCCGGAAAAACCGTGACGGTTTTGAGGTTCAGTGAGGCGATCCGGCGAGTTGACGAAATGAATATTCAGGCGCCCGTAATCGCACATCCAGGCCGAATTGACGTCATTATTCTCGCGGGGCGTCTGGCGATAGAGAACGTTTTGCCGGCTGCCAATGAGCGTGTTACAGCCCGTGGCGCAGCTAGTGCAGATGCTCTTGGTTTCCTTAAGAAACCATACTCGCATCTTGAACCGGAAATCGCTGCTGGTCAGCGCACCCACGGGACAAATGTCGACGGTGTTAAGAGAATAATTACTGTCCAACACCCGGCCAGGATGCGCTGTTAAATAAGAGTGGCTGCCGCGGCTGGCGAATCCCAAGACGTCGTCCTTGGCCACTTCCTTCATGAACCGGATGCAGCGGGAACAGAGGATGCAACGTTCATCATCCAAGGTAACCCTCGGCCCCAGCTGGACATGTTTTGGTTTCTTAACTTTTTCTTCCCGGAATCGTGAATCCCCGGTTCCATATTGGACGCTGAACTCCTGGAGTTCACATTCGCCCGCCTGGTCGCAGATTGGGCAATCGAGCGGATGGTTGATCAGGAGAAATTCCATCACGCCGTGCCGGCACTCCTTTACCAGGGCCGAGTCGGTTTTTACTCCCATCCCTTCCGCGACGTCTTGCGCACAGCAAATCTGGGGGCGCGGCATCCAATTGATGATGGGTTTACCATCCGGGCCAAGTTCCGGTTTCCGATCCGGGCCCATCCTCGGCATGCCCATTTCGATGAGACACATGCGGCAATTGCCGGGTGAACTCAGTTTTGGATGGTAGCAATAATGGGGGACGAATTTACCAGCCTGAGCGCAGGCTTCGATCACGCGGGTTCCTTTTGGGAACTGGTGCCAGACTCCGTCAATCTGTACGTTAAGAAGTAGTGCTGGTTCGCTCATAACCATTAGTGTCCTGTCCCTGAAGCCTTCGGCTTGTCATCCGACTTGTGCTCCGCAGCTTCAGCAGAGGAGGATTTTCCGTTCTTGGAAGCATATGCCAGGAATTCGTCGGGGAATTTTGCGATAAAGCTTTGAGTCGGCCATGCGCAAGCCTCGCCAAAGGCGCAAATGGTACGGCCAGCGATATTGTCGGCCACGGATTTCAGTATGTCGGTGTCACCATCAGCACCGCCGCCGTCGAGCAAGCGGGTCGTAATTTTGCTCATCCAAAGCGAACCTTCCCGGCAGGGAGTGCATTGGCCGCAACTTTCGTGGGCGTAGAAATCATTAATATTGTTCAACGCCCAAACCATGTCCCGGGAGTCATCCATCACGATGACTCCACCCGATCCAGCCATTGACCCCACGGCCGCTAAGCTGTCGAAATCGATGCGGATATCGTCGATCCCGATCTCCTCTTCAACGGTGGTTCCGTCGGGCTGCTTGGTTTTGATTTTGTAGCGTTCGTCTGCCCGCAACACCTTAGCGGAACTGCCGCCCGGAATAACGGCTTTCAATTTACGGCCAGGGCGAAGACCGCCGCAGATGTCGTAGATAAGCTCACCCATGGTGAGGCCGCCGGTCTCGAGTTCGAAATAGCCTGGTCGTTGCACATCGCCGCTCACGCAGAGCAAACGAGTACCGGTGTTATTTGGCCGGCCGATCTTAGCATACTCGGCGCCGCCCATCTTCACGATGTGTTTAACGTTACATAAGGTCTCGACGTTGTTGACGATGGTCGGAGACATGTAAAGCCCGAGCGCCGCAGGGAAGTACGGGGGTTTGATTCGCGGGTAAGGGCGTTTGCCTTCCAGCGATTCGACCATCCCGGTTTCTTCGCCACAAATGTAAGCGCCGGCGCCTCGATGAACGTAAATCTCGAGATCGAACCCGCTTCCGAGAATATTCTTGCCTAGAAAACCGTGGTTTTTTGCTTCTTGGATCGCCTGCTCCAGGATCTTCGCCCCTAAAGGGAACTCGCCGCGGATATAAATGTAAGCCAGCCGTGCGTTGACCGCGAAACAGGAGATGATCATCCCTTCCAGAAGCTGATGTGGATCCTGGTGGATGATGTAGCGATCTTTAAAGGTGCCGGGCTCCGATTCGTCGGCGTTACAGATAAGATAGATCGGCTTGGTTTCGCCGGGCCGTATAAATCCCCATTTGGCGCCGCAAGGGAAGCCGGCGCCGCCTCGGCCCCGAAGACCCGAAGTCTTGACCTCGGCAACGATGTCTTGCGGCGGCATGGTGAGGGCCTTTTTCAGTTCCTCGTAGCCACCGTCTTTTAGGTAGCAGTCGATATCAGGGGTCCAGCCTTCGCGATCGATGTTTTTGAAGATAATTCTTCTTTCGCGGGGGTGCGGAGTGCGAGCAATGGCTGGCATATTACTGGTATTTCTTTAGTAATTCTGGGACGCTCTCCTCGGAGACCGCTTCGTAAAAGTCGTCGTTGATCATGCAGACCGGTGCGGTTCCGCAGCTGGCCAGGCACTCAACAAATTCGATGCTGTATTTTCCGTCCGCGCTTTTGAGCAGATGCGCGTTGTGCCCGTGGGGCGGTTTCTCGATGCTGGCATGTTTACAGAACGTATCGAGTAAGGGATAGGCTCCGCCCATAGCGCAGGATAAGGTCCGGCAAACCCGGATATGATGTTTGCCCGCCGGGCTCTGGCGGAACATCGGGTAGAAGGTTACCAGCTCGAGAATGTTGATCGGTTCCAGACCGAGCTTGGCTGCTACCCAGGTAATCGCCTCGTCGCTCAAATAACCAAAGTGCTCTTGTAACAGGTGGAGCAGAGGAAGCGCGGCGCTTCGCTTCGAGACCGGGTAATGAGTGATCACCTCATCGATGTGATCTGACAACTCCTGCGGAATTTCCATGCCTAGTGTTCTTTCAAGAGATCCGGTTCGCGAACCAGATGACCATTAAAAAACTGAAGAGCGATCTTCTGTCCATCCTGCACATAGTAGAAAGTGATCAATCCTGCATACCTTTTTTCGCCATCTCCATCGTCGTCCTTCCGATCCGACCCGTCCGGTGGTCCCAGGATCGTCTCAACTTCCTTCGGACTCATGTTTTTCTTCAGCTGCTCGAGGTTGCGGTTGGCGATTTCCCGTTTGCAACTTCCCAACATTAGCGCCGCGCATAACCCGACGATGAGGCACGCGGTTCGCATATGCCTAGCGATCACATTCGCCCATCACAAAATCAAGACTGCCCAGGATCGCTACCACATCAGACATCATGTGACCTGGCAAGATTTTCGGCAAAATGCTCAGGTTGACAAACGAGGGCGCCCGGATTTTCAGCCGGTAAGGAACACCGCCGCCTTTGCTATTTATATAGAAACCTAACTCCCCTTTCGGATTCTCAGCCCCGAAATAGACCTCGCCGACGGGGGCGTCGATACCTTCCGTATGAATGATGAAGTGATGGATCAATTCCTCCATCTTCATCAACACTTCGGGCTTAGGCGGAGGCATGTTTTTGGCATCGTGCACCGCAATAGGTCCGTCGGGCAGTTTCTCAACTACTTGCCGGAGGATTTTAACGCTTTGGCGCATTTCCTCGATTCTGACCAAATAGCGATCGTAGGCATCGCCGACTGAACCCAGGGGAATATCGAAGTCGTATTTTCCGTAGTCGAGGTAAGGGCGAGCTTTACGTACATCGTATTCGATCCCTGACCCTCGGAGATTTGGACCGGTGATGGCAAAGCTGATGGCGTCTTCTTTTGAGATCACGCCCAATCCCTTGGTCCGGTCGACCCATATCCGGTTACGAGTCAACAACCGGTCGAGCTCGTTGAGCTGTGGAACGAATTCGTCGAGGAATTTGTTGAGACTCGGAATGAAACCTTCGGGTAGATCCCGAATCTGCCCGCCGACCCGAGTATAAGAGGTCGTGAATCTCGCGCCGGTGAGGAGCTCAATCAGGTTATATAACTTTTCGCGCTCGGTGAACGTGTACAGGAAAACCGTGGTGGCGCCCACATCCATGGCGAAAGCGCCGAGCCCCAAAAGGTGTGACGAGATCCGAGCCACTTCGCAACAAATCACCCGAATGGCTTTGCCGCGTGGGGGGAGTTCCCAGCCCATTAGCTTTTCAACGGCGAGCGTATAAGCCACGTTGTTGGCCAGCGGAGCCAGATAGTCCAGCCGGTCGGTGTAAGGAACAAACTGGTTGAATTGCATATTCTCCGCGATTTTTTCGTCACCGCGATGCAGATAACCGATGTCAGGGATGGCTTTGGTAATGATTTCCCCATCGAGCTCCAGCACGATTCTCAGGACCCCATGAGTTGCCGGATGAGAGGGTCCCATGTTAATAACCAGCTTCTCGCCGAGAAGCTCCGAATCGTTAATCGTTTCCACTGAGTTGACCGTGCGGGCCAAGGTATCAGGAGTATCGATCGTGTACGGGGTAGCCATAGGGAGTAAAGGGACTGCCCGATGCGAGAGGCTTAGGGCCAGCCATCAACAGTTAAGGTTCACCAAAACGGGGCCGCAAGCGATTATTTGTGAAATTTTTCACAAGCAGTGGAAATTAATTCGCCATCGCGGCATTAATCTAATTTCAACGTGCATATTTAATTAGCGATGGCGAATTAATTTCTATGGATGCTGAGTCTGTTGAACGCAAGAAAACACCGCGAATTGTCATTGTCGGTGGTGGTTTCGGAGGGCTATACGCAGCGAAAGAATTGGTACACCAACCAGTCTCAATGACTTTGTTGGATCGGACCAATCATCATTTGTTCCAGCCGCTATTGTACCAGGTGGCTACGGCTGGTCTTTCCCCAGGGGATATCGCTCAACCAATCCGCCATATTCTAAGGGAGGCCAATAACCTGGAGGTCGTCCTGGCCGCCGTGGATCGGGTTGACGTTGCTGAAAAGGTGGTGATCTGCGGTCAGAGAGCGGTTCCTTACGATTATCTGATCATCGCAGCGGGCGCGCGGCATTCCTACTTTGGCCACGATGAATGGGAGCGGTTCGCGCCGGGTCTGAAGAATTTGGAAGACGTCCTGGAACTACGGCGCCGGATTCTATCGGCATTCGAAGCCGCCGAAATCGCGGAAAGCGCTGACGAACGCAAAAAGGCGCTGACCTTTGTGATAGTGGGCGCGGGACCGACCGGCGTGGAAATGGCCGGCGCCATTGCTGAGCTTGCGCACAGAAGTTTGGCGGACGATTTCCATCACGTTAACCCCAGAGATGCGCGCGTCGTGCTGGTGGACGCTGCCACCCGGGTGTTGCCGGCTTTCACCCCCGGGCTATCCGAATCTGCTCGCAAACAATTGGAGCAGCTTCAGGTTGAAATCCGGACCGGGGTCATGGTGAAAGATGTTGGCACCGAAGGCGTCCACATCGGTGATGAGCTAATTTCCGCCCGTACCATTGTCTGGGCGGCCGGCAATGCGGCTTCGCCATTGGGGAAGAGCTTGGGAACCGAACTCGATCGCGCCGGCCGGGTTGTGGTGAACGACGACCTGACCATTCCGGGGCATCCCGAAGTATTCGTTATCGGCGATATGGCGGTTTTCACTCATCAAACCGGCCAGCCGTTGCCCGGAGTTTGTCCGGTCGCGATGCAGATGGGGCGCCATGCTGCCAAGAACATCATGGCCGCGATCGAGAACCGGCCGATGACCCCTTTTCGCTACCATGACAAAGGTCAGATGGCCACCATCGGCCGCAATCGCGCGATCGCCGATCTGAAAGTGGTTCGTTTTGGCGGATTTTTTGCGTGGCTCAGCTGGCTTTTCATCCATCTGATTTTCCTCATCGGCTTCCGGAACCAGATGTTTGTGTTCTTTCAATGGATGTGGGCATACATCACGTACGCGAGAGGCGCGCGGCTCATCTATGGGACGTTCAAGCCGCAAGCAGATAGAATAGAAAATAGCAAATAGCAGATAGCAAATTGAGCGCTGGGCGGTCGGGCTTCGCTGAGCCCTGCTCAAAAACAGATCGTTGCTTGGCTGATGTCGGTTTTACCAACATCCGGCCGCGACGCGAATTCAGACCGCGTAGTGCTGCTCCCCTCCGTATGGGCTTCGTGACACCGCCGGGTTTCACAGATTCTCCAGTCGTGCGCCGTCCTGGAACGATCGCCGATTAAAAGGGAAGCGGCAGCGGACATTGGTCACTCCGAAGCGGCGATCGCGAGTGTACTAAGGGGCCCTGCCCCTTTATTTGCGATCTGCGATCTGCTATTTGCTATTAGGTGTCTCTTCTTCAACGCGTCCTTACTTTCATCCGCTTTTCGCACACAATCTTCGCACTCCCGTTCGCGGCGGGCTCCATGCTAGTGGCGGCTCGTGGGTTGCCCAGCGTACGCGTGGTAGGGCTTATTCTTTTGGCGATGGTTTTTGCGCGGACCGCGGCCATGGCTTTTAACCGGGTTGCTGATTGGGAGAGCGATAAATTGAATCCTCGGACCGCGGGACGGCACAAGCTGATTTCGAGGGGTACGGCTTGGGGGCTGGTGGTTTTGTCGGCGCTGGCTTTTCTCGGCGTTTGCTCGTTGCTCAATCCGATTTGCTTTTTTCTTTCGCCGCTCGCTCTGGCGATCATTTTCTTTTATTCGTTTACCAAGCGATTCACTTCCTACACTCAATTCTTTCTAGGATTGTCGTTGGCGATTGCTCCGGTAGGAGCCTGGCTGGCCGTGCGCGGCCAATTCGCTTGGCCTCCGCTGATCTTAGCCGTTGGGGTTGTGCTTTGGGTTGCCGGCTTCGATTTGATCTATGCAACTCAGGACTACGACTTCGATCGCCAACAAGGTCTGCATTCGATGGTCGTACGGTTCGGAATTCCGGCCAGCCTACGCCTCGCCCAATTTTTTCATGGCGGGATGTTGTTGTGCCTGGTGGGGTTTGGGGGACTGAGCAATCTCGGGTGGATCTATTTTGGATCGCTTTTGTTGGTTGCCGGCACGTTGGTTTACGAACATCGTGCCGCGGCATCGCTCGATCTTGGGGCGATCAATCGCGCTTTTTTCCAGAGCAACGCGTTTGTGAGCGTTGTCTTTGTGGTTGCCATTAGTCTGGACCTGTTGTTGTTCCGGGGTTGATGCGGCGGGGGGCGCCGGCGGAGAGGACGAAAAAGATTGGAGATCAAGGGTCGAGCACGAACTACTCCGACGACGGCGTGGACAATAATTGACGACGCAAACGGCGTCGAAGCCCATCAGGTAGGGCGAAAAACTCGGCGGCTCTAACCGCGCCATATTCATTTGATCTGCACGCGCCGGTTTTGAGCCGCGAGCCCAGCGATATCACACGCGGCTTCGTGATCCGAACCCTGGAGTCATTGCGTCGTGGGCTAGGAGAAATCAAGTCCTTGGTTACGACGGCTCAAAACCGGCGCGGCTAGATAAAACGAGGATGGCGCGGTTAGGGCGCGCCGAGTTTTTCGCCTTAGCTGATGGGCTTCCATGCAGCCATGCGCTAGAGCGGACGAGCGGGAGCTCGTCCCTACCGGGAGCTATCCATCAATATATCATGATGAGTAAATCTATCCGTTGCGTTGCCTCAGACGCAATGCTAGCCTTTTCCTGTTTACATTATGCCGGATAACCTTCGACGTTCCGATGCCTTCGATATCGCCGATCTGCTGGCCGAGAGAATTGTGATCCTCGACGGCGCGATGGGGACAATGATCCAGCGATTTAAGCTGAAGGAAGGCGATTATCGAGGGGAGCTTTTTCGGGATCACCCGGGTTTTCTGAAGAACAATAACGATGTCCTGTGTCTAACCCGACCAGAAATTATCCGCCAGATTCATCTCGAGTATTTGGAAGCGGGAGCAGACATCATCGAGACCAATACTTTCAACGCGACGGTGATCGCGCAGGGTGACTTTGGGCTCGAGAGTTATGTGCCCGAGATCAATCGAGCGGCAGCCAGGTTGGCGAAAGAGGCGGTGGCAGAGGCGATGGCCAAGGACCCGCGGCGCCGCCGCTATGTCGCTGGTTCGATGGGGCCGTTGAATCGGACCTTATCTATCTCTCGGGATGTCAATGACCCGGGAAAACGGGACGTGACTTGGGCCCAAGTTAAGGACGCTTACGCGGAGCAGGCCAGATCCTTAATCGAAGGCGGGGCCGACCTTCTCTTGGTAGAAACCACGTTTGATACGTTGAATCTCAAGGCTGCTCTGTTTGCTATTGAAGAGCTATTCGCCGAGCTCGGTTTCAGAGTGCCGGTGATGGCTTCCGGTACGATCACCGATGCCAGCGGCCGGACGTTGACTGGGCAGACCACCGAGGCGTTTTGGGTCTCAATTTCGCATGCGCCGCTTTTGAGCGTTGGATTGAACTGCGCACTTGGCCCAAAAGAACTCCGTCCTTATATCGAAGAGCTGGCCCGGATCTCTCCTATCTATGTCTCCTGTTATCCGAACGCGGGTTTACCGGATCCGTTGTCGCCGACCGGTTTTCCAGAAACGCCGGAATCGCTGACGCCTCAGTTGCGGGAATGGGCTGAACTCGGCTGGCTGAATATTGTTGGGGGCTGTTGTGGAACCACCCCGGCCCACATCGGAATGCTGGCAAAAGCAGTGGCCGGCCTACCGCCTCGACCGGTCCCCAGGCTGGAAATCAAGACCCAACTCAGCGGACTGGAGCCGTACACCTTCGGGATTGGTTTCACCATGATCGGTGAGCGTACCAACATCACCGGTTCCCCTAAGTTCTCTAAGTTGATTCTGGGCGGTGATTTTGACGGAGCTCTGGCGGTTGCTCGGCAACAGGTCGAAGGCGGCGCCAACGTGATCGACATCAACATGGATGAGGGGATGATCGATTCGGAAGCGTCGATGAGGAAGTTTTTGAACCTGGTTGCCGCGGAGCCCGATATCTCGCGGGTACCGGTGATGATCGACAGCTCTAAGTGGACCGTTTTAGAAGCGGGTCTTCAGTCGATCCAAGGAAAGGGTATCGTCAACTCGATCAGTCTAAAGGAAGGCGAAGAGAAGTTTCGGGCTCAAGCCCAGCTCATCCGGCGTTACGGAGCGGCCGTTGTGGTGATGGCCTTTGACGAGTCCGGGCAAGCGGACACGTTCGCCCGTAAAATCGAGATCTGTGCCCGTGCTTACCGGATTCTAACTGAGGAGGTCGGGTTCCCGCCACCGGACATCATTTTCGATCCGAATGTTCTGACGGTTGCGACCGGTATCGAAGAACATGCCGGATATGCGATCGCCTTCATCGAGACGGCGAAATGGATTAAGGAACATTTGCCGCACTGCCGGGTCAGCGGTGGTGTCAGCAACATCTCGTTCTCCTTTCGCGGCAACAATATGGTTCGCGAAGCGATGCATGCAGCGTTCTTGTATCATGCGATCAAAGCCGGTTTGGACATGGGGATTGTCAATGCCGGGCAGCTAGCGGTGTACGAAGAGATCGCGGCGGAGCTTTTGGAGCTGGTTGAGGACGTTCTGTTGAATCGCCGAAAAGATGCGACGGAACGGCTGGTTGATTATGCGGAAAGGGTCAAGAGCAGCGGAAAAGTGCAGGCCAAGGATGAAGCTTGGCGTTCTGCTTCGGTCGAAGAGCGGCTCTCGCATGCTTTGATTAAGGGCATCGTCGAGTACATCGATGCGGATACCGCGGAAGCGCTGCAAAAGTACGGCAAGCCGCTCTCGGTTATTGAAGGTCCCTTGATGAGCGGCATGAGCGTCGTGGGCGACTTATTCGGCGCGGGCAAAATGTTTCTGCCGCAGGTTGTGAAAAGCGCCCGCGTCATGAAAAAATCAGTCGCTTATCTGCTGCCCTATATGGAAGCAGAACGCGCAAGTACGCCGAATCGACGTTCTCAAGGCCGGGTAGTGCTGGCGACGGTGAAAGGCGATGTCCACGATATCGGCAAGAACATTGTTGGCGTGGTGTTAGCCTGCAATAACTTCGAGGTAAAAGATCTTGGCGTGATGGTGCCGGCTGAAAAGATTTTTGAAGCCGCCCAGGCAGAGCAGGCGGACGTGATTGGACTCAGCGGTTTGATAACTCCGTCCTTAGACGAGATGGCGCATGTCGCTCAGGAAATGCAGCGACTGGGGTATTCGATGCCGTTGTTGATTGGCGGAGCCACCACCAGCAAAGCGCATACGGCGGTGAAAATTGCGCCGCATTATAGTGGGCCGATCGTGCATGTGCTGGATGCATCGCGCGCAGTGAATGTGGTCGGTTCACTGGTTAGTCAAGAATTACGCAAGGAATTCGTTAGTAAGAATCAAGCAGAGCAGGAACGTTTGCGCGAAGAGTTCCATCGGCGAACTGCGGAAAAACAGTTGCTGACCATCGAAGAAGCGCGCGAACGGAAGCCGTCGATTGATTGGCAAACATCGCCGATTGATAAGCCCAATTTTATCGGACTTCGGGTTATTGCTAACCAGCCGTTGGATGAATTGACGCCCTATATTGACTGGTCACCGTTCTTTCATACCTGGGAACTGCGGGGACGCTATCCCAAGATCTTTGATGATCCGGAAGTGGGTGAACAAGCTCGCCAGCTTTATGAGGATGCCCAGAAACTCCTTCAAGATATCGTCCATAGCCGGTTGTTAGTTGCCAAGGGCGTCTACGGTCTTTGGCCGGCGAACAGCGTCGGCGACGATATTGACCTTTATGCGGACGAGACTCGCACCGAAGTTGTCGCGACCTTCCACCAATTGCGCCAGCAGATGCAAAAGCCGGCTGGACAGTTTAACCATTGTCTCTCGGACTATGTTGCTCCGAAAGGATTGCCGGACTATCTCGGGGCTTTTGCGGTGACGGCGGGCCATCACACAGACGAACTCGCCCGGCAGTTCGAGGAAGATCATGACGACTACAATGCCATCATGACCAAAGCATTGGCGGATCGGCTGGCGGAAGCGTTCGCCGAATATTTACATGAACGGGTCCGTCGTGAATGGAGCTTCGGGCGAGCCGAGCACTTAACTAAGGAAGAACTGATCCAGGAAAAGTACCGAGGGATCAGACCGGCGGCTGGATACCCGGCTTGCCCCGATCATACGGAGAAAGCGACTCTGTTCGAGTTATTGCAGGCAGAGAAAAGTGCCGGTATTCAGCTCACAGAGAGTTTCGCCATGTGGCCGGGAGCATCTGTGAGCGGCCTTTATTTCGCCCACCCGGAGGCCAAATATTTTGGCGTTGGCAAGATCAACCGGGATCAAGTGTTAGATTATCAGATTCGGAAAGGGATGCCGTTGGAAGAGCTGGAACGTTGGTTAGGACCGAACCTGAATTATCTGCCGGAACGTTTGCCGGTTGGAGGTTAGGGGTTAGCGGTTTGCCGTATTCCCGGTGGGGGACTTGGTGGTTGACGCCGAGTCTCGCGAAGTGGATCGAATGGGACTGATAGGATCTATAGACCTATATGGTCTGTTGGCACGGCCTTTGAGCTTGGCTTGCGCAAAAATTTCAACTGCCAACAGTCAACTGCAAACTGCGAACCCTTGGTCGATGGGGGCCTCCATCGACAGCCGTTAACTGTAATTAGTGAACGGTTAACGGTGAACGGTTAGGCCGTTAGGGACAGGGCGGAGGCAGGACAACAACGCGCCAGAAACGGCAACCGTTGTGGTAGTACCAGTAACCACCGCCGCAGCCGTAGTAATGATAGCCGCCGCAGTAGTGATAGCCGCAGTGGTAACCACCGCAATGATAAGGATGGCACCATGCTTGCGCAGAAGACGCCAAACCGCCGAGGCCGGTAACGGCCATAGCAATCGTTAAGATTAATTTCTTCATGTGTTAACAGTTTTCTTGGTTGGTTGATAAAGGAGAGCGTGTGGCTCTCGCCGGAGCATTTAGCAGGGCTGATGCCAAGCCGGAGCAGCCAGGATGAACGGCCGCGCTGCCAGGTGGTTCGGCGAAAAAGTAGCCTCAATCGGAACAGACGTCGGTTGAACGGCTTGCGTGCCAGGTAAACGGCGTTTCAGTTTCGGGATGGCTCGGCCCGGGAATGGGACTTGGTACACTGAGGAGCATGGAACGTCTGGGCTGACCTACCTTGTTGCGATGCCGGGCGGCTAATCCATCCGGCGCCGGGGCGCTTGAAGATCAGGCTGGCTTGACGGACCGTAAGACGTGTAAACCATCCGTGCTCTCGGAGACAACGATGTCCACTTACTCTCACCTCGACGCGCGCCTGGATCAGTTTGATGGCGAGAACCTCGACCTGCTCGTCCGCATCAGTGAGGATTGGCCGCCCGATACCGAGTTGTTGCAGCATCTGCTTCGGTTTGGTGAAACCGCGGGAGGGGATGGCCAGGTGGCAGCAACCTGGTTACTCAAGCGGTACCAGGAAGCGGGTGCTCCCTTTCCGGAGTCACTGGTTGTGCCCGTGCTGGAACTGCTGGGTGCAGTCGGCCGGTGGGAATCGCGATTGCACCTCTTACAAATGCTCCCTGATTTAACCATACCGAGTTCGAGTGCTGAGTCCTTGAAGGACTCGCTAATCGCCTGGACGCAAGACCGTAACCTATTTGTGCGGGCCTGGGCCTATAGCGGCTTGCATGGTTTGGCCTCGAACTATCCAAAGTATCGTTCTCAGGTCATGCCGCTGCTGGAGCGCGCGAAAACGGAGGAGTCCGCATCGGTTCGGGCCCGGCTGCGCCAATTGCCTGATTTCGACCGCGACCAAGAATGAAATTTGTTACTTTGTCTGCCGGGTAAATAATCCGATGGATCGTTCGTGATCGGGAGAGTTTGACCTTTCCGGCTGAAGAACGCGGCGAGATTTGGTACCCGGCGATGGTCAATATTCGGGTCCGGATGCGACAGACCCCAGAGCTTTGGGTAAAGCCGAAAGTTCGCTTTCATGTCGTTGTGCACCTCGACTTGAAGATCGATGCCGATCTTCCGGTAGGCGCGAACGATTACGTCCGTACAGACACCGCGTTCGATCGGCACATCCCCGTTTGGATAGGGAATCGAAGTGTACGCCGGGTCGTAATAGAGGGTTACCCCGACCTGGGCGAGCGCGGCGGCAATCAGTTGGTCGGTTCGGTCCTGCGCGGATCCAGCGGAGACGGTTTCCGGAAGTGAGGCGAAGAGCAGAGCTAGGATGGTGAGGCGGGTGCGACGGCGGGCGGTCCAGACCGGTAGCGGCGACTGTCCCATAAGGTCTGCGATGTTCATTTTCTAACGGCTGAACCAAGGGGTTGAGCGCCTCGTGACTCAACGCGCAGTCGCCATCCGAGAGTTGGGATGGCGACTGCGCGTTGTGTTACACGGGCATCAGTCGCTTCGTAGCATGATCAGGTTGGGCTTGCCATGGGCTTTGTAGGCTCCGGCAGCTGCCGGACCGCTACCGGAGGGCACCCTGAATCCGGCAGCTCCGTCTATTAGCCTTCATCAACGCCCAACTCGAACTCGATGAGATCTGCATAGTTCTGGCGGCGCCGGATCAAATGAAAGCTGTCGCCGTTGACCAATACCTCCGCGGGTAATGGACGAGAGTTATAATTCGACGCCATAGAAAAGCCGTAGGCGCCGGCGCTCATCACGGCGAGTAAATCACCCGATTGGCACCCGGGAATTTCGCGATCTAGAGCCAGAAAATCACCGCTTTCACAAACCGGGCCGACGACATCAGCGACTATCGGGTTCAGTTCTGGTCTTCGTTCAACCGCGACGATCTCATGGAAACCGTCGTAGAGAGCAGGCCGGATTAGATCATTCATCCCGGCATCCACGATAACGAAGCGCTTGGCCGGCGTTTCCTTCATGTAGAGCACCCGGCTGACAAGAATGCCGGCGTTACCAACCAGGAATCGACCTGGCTCCAGCAAGACGCGAACGCCGATGTCTTCCAGCAACGGTTCAATGGCGGTGACGTATTCTTCGATGGTCATTCCTTGCTTGGTTTTCTCATCTGACCACCATTCTTCCCGGCCACTTTCCAGCGAGCCATGATACACAATCCCGATCCCTCCACCAATGCTGAAGAATTCCAGTTGGTGTCGTTCCCTGAGCCGCTTCACCAGCGGAACCAGCTTCTGTAGTGCTTCCACGAAGGGTTTGCTTTCACGGATTTGGGAACCGATGTGGGTTTGAATACCCACAATTTTCACGTGGGTTAAGCCGGCCGCGAGTTCGTACGCCGCTTCGATTCGGTCTAAACCGATCCCGAATTTGTTCTGGCTTTTCCCGGTTGAAATATATTTGTGGGTGGCGGCATCCACATCCGGATTCACGCGCAAGGCGACCGGCGCGATCTTATCGAGCGATTTGGCTACCGCGTCGATCGTGAGCAGCTCTTCCTCCGATTCGACATTGAAGCTCAGGACCTCATTGTGAAGCGCGTAAGCGATCTCCTCCCGGGTCTTGCCGACTCCGGCAAAGGTGCATTTGGAGGCGGATCCCCCGCTAGTCAGAACTTTATAGAGTTCGCCCCCGGAAACGATGTCAAATCCGGCTCCGGCCTCGACTAACAGACGTAACAACCCCAGATTGGAATTCGCCTTTACCGCATAGCAAATCTCGTGATCGAGGCCCTTAAGGGCGGCGTTGAGGCGCTGAAAATGATCCAGCACTGTATGCTGGCTGTAGACGTAAAGGGGGGTGCCGTAGGCTTCGGCAATCTCCGCGAGATCCGAATCTTCGCAGAATAATTTATCGCCACGATAATGAAAGCTATGCATCGGGAAGAATAGCCAATAGCCAATAGCCGATAGCCAACAACCGATATCTTTATCGGCTATTGGCTATTTGGCTATTGGCTATCCGCTAGGCGTAGAGTCCCGTTTGTTGTTGGCAGGCCTTTAGCGTATTTTGCATCAGCATGGCGATGGTCATGGGGCCGACACCGCCGGGCACCGGAGTAATCGATCGGGTTTTCGGAGCGACTTCATCGAACTCAACATCGCCGGCTAGGCGATATCCCTTTCGCTTACTGGGATCCTCAACTCGGCTTGTGCCTACATCGATCACGATAGCGCCTTCGCGAACGTGTTCTTTTTTTACGAAACCGGGCTGCCCCATCGCCGCGATCAGGATGTCTGCGGAAGCGCAAATTTCAGCGAGGTCCCGGCTGCGCGAGTGAACGACCGTGACGGTAGCGTCGCCTCCTGGCCCTTTGGCCATCAGGAGCAACGCCAACGGTTTTCCTACCAACATACTCCGCCCGAGGATTACAACTCGGCTGCCGGAAATTGGAGCGCCGATCTCAAGCAACAATCGTTGGCAGCCTAGCGGCGTGCATGGCACCAGCCCGGAGGGGTTCCCCATGGCTAGCTTACCGACATTGATGGGATGAAATCCGTCCACGTCTTTCGCTGGATTGAGCGCCAGCGTTACCTTGGCTTCATCGATTTGTTTCGGCAGAGGCGATTGCACCAGGATGCCGTGGATTTGGGAATCCTGGTTTAATTCTTCAACGATCTTCAGCAGAGCGGCTTCGCTGGTCTCTTCCGGCAGCTCGATCTTCCTTGAGTGGAAGCCGAGATCTTGGGAAATGCGATCTTTGCTGCGTACATAAGCGACCGATGCCGGATCAGTGCCGACCAATACGACCGCCAGACCTGGGACGACGCCGTGTCGTTTCAGGTCCTCGGTTTTTCTTCTGGTCTCGTCGTTAATCTTTTCGGAGATGGCTTTTCCGTCGATGAGATCCATGCGCTAAATCTTCAGCCATTCCGTGTGGAATACGCCGGGTTTGTCAATGCGTTCGTAAGTGTGTGCGCCAAAATAATCTCGTTGAGCTTGTAGCAAATTCGCCGGCAGACGTTCTTGGCGGTAGCTGTCGAAGTAGGCCAGGGAAGCGCCGAAAGCAGGCACTGCCACGCCCGCCTGAATCGCCAAGGAAACCGCCAGTCGCCAATTGGTTTGGGCATTGGTTAAGACACCTTTAAAGAACGAGTCCAACATCAGGTTCTCAAGGTTAGGTTGCCGGTCGAAAGCTTCCTTGATCCGGTTCAGGAATTTGGCCCGGATAATACACCCGCCTCGCCAGATGGTAGCGATGTCTCCGTAGTGAAGACTCCAATTGAATTGTTTGGCGGCGGCTTCGAACAGCGTGAATCCCTGGGCGTAAGAAATGATCTTCGACGCGTATAAGGCGTCGCGGACGGCGTCGATTAGGGTTTGCTTATCTCCGGAATACTTGAATCCAGTGGGCGCCGGGAGCTGTTTAGAGGCTCGCACCCGTTGCTCTTTCATGGCGGACAGTACGCGAGCTTCAACCGCGGCATTGATGGTGGATACCACGACCGCTTGTTCAATGGCGGATTGCAGCGTCCAACGGCCGGTGCCTTTCTGTCCGGCCTTGTCCAGGATCACGTCGACTAAAGCTTTGCCGGTATCCGAATCGGTCTTAGTGAAGATGTTCGCCGTGATTTCAATCAGGAAACTGTCCAGATCTCCGCGGTTCCAGTCCGCAAAAATGTCATGTAGTTCGGCCGGAGTCAGTCCGAGCAGATCTCGCAAAATGGCATAAGCCTCACAAATGAGCTGCATATCGCCATATTCGATTCCGTTGTGCACCATTTTAACGTAATGACCCGCCCCATCAGGTCCCATGTACCGGCAACAGGCATCGCCGTCGACTTGGGCGGCGATTTTTTGAAAAATCGGGGCTACGATTTCCCAGGCATCTTTAGAACCGCCCGGCATAAGGGACGGCCCTTTCAGCGCGCCTTCTTCGCCCCCGGAAACGCCCATACCCAGGAAATGGAACCCTTTAGCCGTTAGCGCTTTGTCCCGCCTTTGGGTGTCGATAAAAAGCGAGTTACCGCCATCAATAATGACATCTCCTTGCTCCAGATGAGGCAGCAGCTGGTCGATCACTGCGTCCACGGCAGCGCCGGCCTTAACCATGATCATGACCTTCCGTGGCCGAGCCAGGCTCTTGACCAATTCCTCGATCGAATGTGTAGCAACGATGCGTTTGCCTTTTCCTCTTCCGCTCGCGAATTTATCGGTGACTTCGGTCGTTCGGTTGTAAACCGAGACCGAGAAACCTTTGCTCTCCATATTTAAAACGAGGTTCTCCCCCATTACCGCGAGGCCGACGAGGCCGATGTCTGATGCGTTTGTCATATTGCGAAATAAATCTGGGTTAACCTGGATGAGAGCCTGCCCCGGGCTCGCAGGCAGCAGGAATAAATTGGCATTACGCTAGCCAAGTTAGTAACGCAACCGATCTATTGGGCTGAACGTTTTGCCGGGATTTGTGGCGCGGGTTTAGCCCAGCCCATCACAGTAGGGCGTCGCCCGGAAATAAGAAAAATCTCACGCAAAGCCGCAAAGCCGCAAAGGTTAGAACCAAAAAGCGTGCCATAGCCCGTCGTAGTACGACTTTGGTGAGCTCAGTCAAACCGGCTTATCGCATTTCGGCTCTGCGGTTCAATCGGGTGCCGAGACCTATGTTTTGCAAATCTAACTGGGAGCGGCGTAGAATAGGTGCATGCTCCGGTGCACCATCAAAGTAACCAAAGAACCTTTGGTGCCGCTGCCTTCAGCTTTTTCCACTGCGCATGGGGCAGTTGTGGATTTTTTTGGAATAGTTCGCGAGACCGAGAACAAGACAATGATCGCCGGTCTCGAGTACGAAGCTTACGTGGAGATGGCTGAAGCCGAGCTCAGCCGTATTTCGGAAGAGGTAGCGCAAAAGTTCTCTTTAGGATCAGTGACAATCCATCATCGGATTGGTTTTGTGCCGGCGGGCGAGGCTTCACTGTTTGTTCGGGTGAGCGCTCGACATCGGGGAGCCGCGTTCGACGGCAGCCAGCACTTGGTGGAGCTGCTGAAATCCCGCGTGCCTATCTGGAAGCATCCGGTTTCTGCAAAAACGCTTTCGGCATGAATTTGCCAAATCAGCTTACCCTTTGGCGGCTAGTTCTGGTTTTCCCTTTTGTTTGGCTGCTGAGCGTGGACTGGCACTGGAGTAAAACCATTGCGCTTCTCCTGTTTCTCGTGGCCAGCTTTACCGATTACGCTGACGGCTATATTGCCCGGCGATTTGGGCTGATCACCGTTTTCGGTCAGTTGATGGATCCATTGGTTGACAAGATTATGATTGTGTCGGCCTTGATTTGTCTGGTCGCCACTAAGGATCTCCCCGCCTGGGCTGTCATCATCATCGTGAGCCGAGAATTCCTGATCACCGGTCTCCGTCTAATTAGCATTTCCCGAGGTCGAACTTTGCCGGCGGAACGGCTTGGGAAACATAAGACGGTGTGGCAGATGGTGACGGTCGTTTATTATCTGCTCCTCAAGAGCATTAGCGAGGCCTCCTGGGTTCGACTCTCTCCCAGCGCCGAGAGTATTGCGTCCGCTATAGGTACGCTTGTGCTAACGATTGCCGTGGTCTTGACGCTTTTCTCCGGTCTTTCTTACCTGGCGAAAAATCGCGATTTGGTGAGCGATGTATAGCGAGCGCTGGGCGAGCGCATGCTCGCTTCTGAGGAGCTAGGAGGTTCTGGGTCAGGGGAACGCTGGGCGTTGAAATGTGATTAGTGATTGGTGATTGGTTGAAGGCGTACATCGGAGCCCATCATGGTAGATGCCATGGGTATTGCCAGGCTGCTGGATAGACAGCAACCTGACAATATGATTATACCAACCTCGGCACACACCGAAGAGGTGAGCCAAAACAACGGCCCAAAAA